>Ga0129309_1000054_pt1 | contig 98932 bp, 113 predicted proteins | sample L1105metagenome_FD_94439 | JGI IMG/M metagenome (GOLD analysis project Ga0129309, IMG submission 94439) | Ring-tailed lemur group fecal microbial communities from Wisconsin, USA - L1105 metagenome | ecosystem: Host-associated > Mammals > Digestive system > Large intestine > Fecal | place: USA...
CTTGCTGGTGTAGCTCAATTGGCAGAGCAACTGACTTGTAATCAGTAGGTTGGGGGTTCAAGTCCTCTCACCAGCTCCATTAATGTATTTAAAGGAAAGATATGGAGGAGTTCCCGAGTTGGCTAAAGGGGACGGACTGTAAATCCGTTGGCTACGCCTTCACTGGTTCGAATCCAGTCTCCTCCACCATTTGCGGAAGTGGCTCAGTGGTAGAGCATCGCCTTGCCAAGGCGAGGGTCGCGGGTTCGAATCCCGTCTTCCGCTCCATTTTTCCATAAAAAGGGTAACTAAAGATTAAATATAAACATAATATGATAACAAATCAATAATTAGTAATTAGTATGCGGGTGTAGCTCAGTGGTAGAGCCCCAGCCTTCCAAGCTGGTTGCGAGGGTCCGATTCCCTTCACCCGCTCCAAGTTATATAAAAATGGCGGCATAGCCAAGTGGTAAGGCATAAGCAGAGAACCCAAATCTTTGATTTGGTGTGAATCGCTTAGTCGGGCCGTTGGCATTAATAAAAATTTATTTTATTAAATAAAATTTAAATGGCGGCATAGCCAAGTGGTAAGGCAGAGGTCTGCAAAACCTTTATCCCCAGTTCAAATCTGGGTGCCGCCTCCATAATATAATATATTACATGTACCTATAGCTCAACTGGATAGAGTGCTTGACTACGAATCAAGAGGTTCAGGGTTCGAGTCCCTGTAGGTACACCATATAGGGACATCAAGGCTTGTAGCAATTTTCTACAGGTCTTTTTTATATAATAGGAAAGTTCTACTTTCCTATTATATAAAAAAGACAGCAATGATAAAATCATATCATGCCAAAAAAACCTAATGATATATTAGATTATTTTTTGTATTCATAATGAATACCACAAATACCAGTATAAGATTTTGGGGTCATAGAACTATCACAAACTTAGCAATTTTGTACAGATAAATTCTACCAAATCATCATTTTCAGAAAAACCCTCAAGAATATTCATAACTAAACCTCCATAAAGTTCAAATTAATTTTTAAGCACTATTATATATCCAGGAGAAGACGTGCACGCCAATGAGAATGTTTTTTGGTTGTGCTATCTAAACGATAAAGTTTAGAAATGATTTTTTATTTGTTGATGAATTAGGGCATATATTGATTAAAGTAACAGCAGAAGAAATAGAAATATCTCAAGAATTGTTTGATACATTTTTAGAAGATATGGAATTCCTAAATGAAAATGTTGATATAGGATTAATAACGATTAATACTGAAAACTTCAAAGTAAAAAGCACTATAGAGAATCTTGAGAAAGATTTAAAAGTGAGAAAAGATTTATTTTTAGAGTATAATAAGTTTGAGAAAAATGCAGATATGAATATGATTGAATTTGATGAAATGAATGAGTTAGATATTCATCAATATAGAAATATTCCTGAATTTGATTTAGTACGTGAAGTTAGATATAATTATGGGATATTAAAAAATCATTATGAAAAATATGTAGAAATGAAAAATAATTATCCGGATTTAGACATAAAACCATATGAAAAAACAGTTGGCTATTGGATTTATCAAGTTAAACCTAGAGGAGATTGGGATTATAAAAGAAGAGAAGGATTTAAACCTTATGATAAGATGTTTGTATGCACACAATTTAATGGTAATAAAGCGATTAGAACATCAGAATATATAGGCAATTACAATTATGGATATACTGGACATTTTTTATTTCCATTAAAAACTTTAAAAATAGGTAGTTTTGTAGTTGCTATATCTGGAAGTGAATCAAATTTTGACTTATCAAATGAATTTAAAGATCAAATGGTTATACAAAGAGCGTACGACGACGCAGAAGCAACTCAAAGATAATTTAGGAGAATATTTATTATGCATTTTATTATAAGTAATGAATTATATTATACAATAGAAAAAATTGTCTTCTTGAATAGGACACTTGGTACTATTTTTTTAATTACTGTGCCGCTTGTATCAATTTCTTTATGTATAAATTTATCATTGTATAATAAAGGAGAAAAGAAAAAGGTTCCCATTATGTTTAAAATATATTATCTTATAATATTTCTTATTATATCTATTCATGTGCTGTATAATATAAATTTAAAGCATACTCAGACAGTACTTCCAGAGGGAGAACTTTTGAATACTTATTACTCCCCTGACAAAAAAAGTATGATTAAAGTATATAATCTTACCTATGCCGTTCTAGATCGATTATATAGGGGATGTAGAATTGATTCAATAGATAGAACTACTTGGGAAATAAGGAGAATATACTTTAATCCAGAGGATACTCGACCAAAAATAAAATGGATAAACAATGATAATGTAATAATTAATGGAAATAAAATTAATATTAAAGATGGATACTATAATGATTATAATAATGGTAAATAAGATGACTGTTGTTGTATAATAATTCATTAAAAAATGGATGTAGCTAATACATCCATTTTTTTAGTGTGCCTGACATGGGCAATAACTTGGTAGTGAAAGTCTTGACTACGGAATTGGTAGTAGGAATCGTTAGCCAAAGGCAAGGGTGTTTACCGTGAGGTAGAATCTGAAAGAAGCCGGAGGCAAAATTCCGAACTGACGAACAGAAACCATATCAGGCTGATTTAGAGCGCATGAGTTTGCTAAACAAAACAAAGTCCAATACTACGCAAACTCTAAATAGTAAATATGGCAGTTACATGGGAGTAAGGTTGTTGTTCTTACCCAGGGAGGTTTCATGGGAAGGACTGAATCATAGGAGATGAAGTCAATGAAAATTACTAAGAACACGTTTGATGTTTATGATATTCTAAAAGTACTAAGAAACTAAAATACAAACTAAGACTAGTAACAGATAGAAATAATGGAATGAGCATAGAAGGGCGAAAGATAAAACTTAATCAACTACAACCCTAACCAATGCTAGGTTTGAAAAACAAGGATATTTAAGTCTTTATAAATATTACCTTGAAGTTAGAGTGTAAACTATGAAACCGCCGTATACGAGAACAGTACGTACGGTGGTGTGGGAGGCTGGTAAATTAATTATTTACCTCCTACCCGATTATTTATCTTGTTTGTGGTTTTCCGTCTTGAACAGCATTATATACCATTTTTAAATCAAATGATATATAATTTACGAAATATTTAAAATATATATGTCTATATATAGACAATATTATATAATTTTTTGCTAACTCAAATATTATTAAAAAATTTATGGTTTACATTCGATGAGTTTAGTTGGTAGAGGATTTTTATATCAAGAAGATAGAAATGGCAAAATACAGAAAAAGCTAATTGAAAATGGCAATACTTTTAGGTGTGAATATTGTGGGCATTATCTTATATGTACTGATAGACCACAATTAGGCTGGCCAGTAGCAGATTATTTAACAGGTAGAGACATGTATTTGAATGGCATGTTGCATAATAGCATATTTGAATAATGTTTTAACAGTATGCTTACTATTATCATTAATTTTGGTTGGTTGTAAAGACAATAGTTCATATAAAGAAGAGATGGGAAAAATAGATGAAACTATAGAATCATATTTTAACAATTACTATAGTATAGAAGATTATAAAACATTAGATGATAATGATGAATGTTATAAAAAAGAAATTGAGCTAGTTGAGAGCATTAAAGCATACACTACAGAAGAATTTTATGATAAGCTTAAATTAAATATTTTATATTATATATTGTAAAGACTATAAGTATAGTCTTTATTTTTTAAAAAAAAATTATATAATGTAAATAATAGTTGTTCTAATAAAATATAAGTTTAGAAAGGATGTAGTGAATTATGTATAATATTAATGAAACTATCATAAAATTAGTGAAAGGTGACATAACTAAAATTGAAGTAGATGCAATAGTTAATGCTGCTAATAGTACACTTCTTGGAGGAGGAGGGGTAGATGGGGCTATACATAAAGCAGGTGGTCCTGAAATATTGGAGCAATGTAAAAGAATAGGGGGATGTCCTACAGGAGAAGCTAGAATTACTACTGCAGGGAAAATGCCTAGCAAATATGTCATACATACGGTAGGTCCAATTTACAAAAACGGAAAAAATAGAGAAGGAGAACTTCTTTATAATGCCTACTATCATTCATTAATTCTTGCTAGAGAATATAATTTAAAATCAATTGCTTTTCCATCTATTTCTACAGGTGCTTATGGGTATCCTATAAATGAAGCAGCGGACATAGCCATAGAAGCTGTTATTGACTTTATCAAAGACAATGATTTTATAATAGATGTAATATTAGTATTGTTTAAAGAATCAGATTATAACATTTATGAAGAAAAATTATCAGCTATACTTAGCAACTAATGCACTCGAATGTTAAATTATGCAAAAAGGAATTTTCTGTTGACTTTTTATCCTGTTTAATATAATATTTTAAATGATTGCAAAGAAATATTAAGGAAGTGTTGAAAATGCTTGGACCTACTCACAAACTTATTGCTAATAATATTTATAAAAGTGTTGAAGAAATCTATGATATTAAATTAAATAGAGATGAATTGCTATGGGGTTCTGTGGCTCCTGATATATTGCCACAACTAAAATTGCATAGACATTATCAAAAAGAGAGTTTAAACTATGTAGTAAATGAAATAGTTAAGTTGATTTTTATAAGTAGATATTGTGATTTAAGATCTAAGTGTGACCCAATTACAATGAAGTATATTAGTAAAAAGATTGGCATAATATCACATTATTTAAGTGACTTTGTGTGTCGCCCTCATTCAGAAAGATGGACATTTACAAGAAATATGTTAAAACATATTTCGTATGAGTCAAAACTTAATGAATATGCGAAGGACTACGAATATAAGAAAAATACTATAATAGTAGATGATATTGATATTTTTCAAGAAAAAATAGTAAATCTAAAAGGTTTAATAAAATCATATATTGAAGAGGTTGTTGAACAATATTCAGCAAATAATGGTTTTGAAAGTGATCTTGATTTTGCTAATTCATTTAGTTTAAAAATGACTTGTTTTATAATAGATACAGTAACTGCATATAGTGAAGCTAAGAGCAGGGAATTTGCATTTCAATTTTAAGTCTTCTTATAAATAAGAAGACTTTTCTATTAATTAAATAAAACAATAGAATGTAGTAATGATAGGAGGCTGAATATGAATATTTTTAAAAAATATAAAAAAGTAATATTTGTAGTTCTAATTTTAGGTCTAATATTAACAGCTTGTGATTTTGAAGCAGAAAATGTAGCAACTTCTAATAACAACATAAATGATGAAGATTTAATTGTACATTTTATAGATGTAGGTCAAGGTGATAGTATCTTTATAAGATTTCCTAATGGAGAGACTACTCTAATTGATGGAGGAACCAAGAAAAGTGGAGATTATGTAGTTAAGTATTTAAAAGGATTAGATATTGAAAAGATTGATTATTTGATAGCAACTCATCCTCATGAGGATCATATAGGAGGATTGCCAAAGGTAATAAAAAATTTTCAAATAGGTAAGATTTATATGCCTAATAAAACTGCTAATACTTCTATTTTTGAAGAATTCCTATTAGCAATTAAAGAAAGTGGATTAAATATAAATACTCCTAAGGGTGGAGATATAATACTTAGTAATGATGATTTAAAATATGAAATCTTAGCACCAAATGGAGAGGATTACTCAAAAACCAATGATTTTTCAATAGTAACTAAAATAACTTATAGAGAAAATTCATTTTTATTTACTGGAGATGCAGAGGAAAAATCTGAAACAGAAATGATTGAAAAAGGTTTTAATCTTTCTAGTGATGTACTCAAAATAGGGCACCATGGTGGAAGTACATCAACTACAGAAGAATTTTTAATTAAAGTAAATCCAAAGTATGGCGTAATTAGTTTGGGTTCTAATAATACATATGGTCATCCTCATAGGGAAACAATTGATAAGCTTAAAAAGCATGAGGTTACTATACTAAGAACAGATGAATTAGGAAATATTGTGATGGTTTCAAATGGAAAGGACATAAAATTATTAAATAAAAATGAAATAAACAACGAGAATGAAGATGGTGAATACTTTATTGGAAATATTAATACGAAAGTATATCATAGTTCCAATTGTTCTCAATTACCAAATAAAGAAAATCGCATTATTTTTAAAAGTAAAGTAGAAGCAGAAGAAAATGGATATAAACCACATGGTAGATGTGTTGAATAAGGAGGGAATGTTTTGAGAGGGGTTGTTGATAGAATAGAAGGAGAATATGTAATTTTAGAAGTTGAAGGTGAAGTCCTTGATATTAAAAAAGTTCTTATGCCAGAGGAAATTAAGGAAGGAGATATAGTAGAATTAGTAGATGGCAATTATGTAATATTGTCAGATGAAACAGCAAGACGCAAAAAAACAATTGAAGATTTATTTAATGAATTAAAAGAAAACCATTGACAAAGCTTTACTTATTTAATACAATAACTTGTAAAACTAATAGTTGTAAAACAAAAACGATGAAGAGAAGAGTAGTATGAGATTGTAGTTATAGAGAGTCGGGGATGGTGGAAATCTGACATGAAACTTATATGAATAACAGCTCTGAGTTTCTAGTCGAAAATAGTAATATGAGTAGGTCTAGACGGTTCTGATCCGTTATTTGTCAGACAGTATTGATATATTTGTACTGGTTAAAGTTAGCATTAATAATTAGGGTGGTACCACGGAAGATAACCTTTCGTCCTTTAGACGAAAGGTATTAATTTTTTTTGGAGGAGATCAAGGATGAATAAATATTTAGATGTAAAAGAAACGCAAATTGCAATAAAGAATATTAAAGATTATTTTGAAAATGGGTTAGCTGATAAACTAAATTTGTTGAGAGTTTCAGCTCCTTTATTTGTAAAACCTGAAACTGGTCTAAATGATAATTTAAGTGGTTATGAAAAGCCAGTTTCATTTATATTAAGTAAATATGACGAGAAAGTAGAAATAGTACAATCTCTTGCAAAATGGAAGAGGATGGCATTAAAAATGTATGATTTTAAACAAGATGAAGGCCTATATACAGATATGAATGCTATTAGACCAAATGAAGCACTTGATAATACCCATTCAGTATATGTAGATCAATGGGATTGGGAAAAGGTAATACAAAAAGATGATAGAAATGAGAGATACTTAAAAAAGGTAGTTTGTGATATATATGAAGTGTTTAAAAGAACAGAAGAGCATGTAAATCAATTATATCCTTTTTTATATAATAAATTACCTAAAGAAATATTTTTTATAACATCTCAAGAATTAGAAAACATGTATCCTGACAAACTCCCAAAGGAAAGAGAGTGTTTAATTTGTAGAGATAAAAGGGCAGTTTTTCTAATGAAAATAGGACAAGCACTTGAATCTGGGAAACCACATGATAATAGAGCACCTGATTATGATGATTGGGAGTTAAATGGAGATATATTGTTTTGGAATCCTATATTAGAGGAAGCATTAGAACTATCGAGCATGGGAATAAGAGTAGACAAAAAATCTCTTATTAAGCAATTAGAAATCAGTCATTGCGAAGAAAGATTAGATTTGGATTATCATAAGTTACTTTTAGATGACAAATTGCCTTATTCTATTGGTGGGGGAATAGGGCAGTCTAGAATATGTATGTATTTTTTGCAAAAGAAACATATAGGTGAGGTTCAAGCTTCAATATGGACAGATGAAATAGCATATAAATGCGAAGAAGAAAATATATTTTTACTTTAAAAGAAATTTGTAGTAAAATGTAATTAAGCATCCATGAGAGGAGAATTACATTGAAACGAAAGGTGTATAATTTTTATGTTTTACTTGGTGTGGGAATAGGAATTATTATAAGCAGTGTTTTCTTCTTTTTAAATCCAAATGTACAATATAAGGAGTACAGTAATGAAGAAATAATTGAAAAGGCAACTGAATTAGGGATGGTAACTATTAAGGAGGCTTTAAATACGAACAATGAGGAAAATATTAGGAAAGAAGAAACTCAATTAGAGACTGAGAGAGAAATAAAATTTACTATAAGTTCAGGGCAACCACTAGTTGAGATTGCAAATAATCTATTTGAAAGTGAAATAATAGAAGATAAAGAGGAATTTATACAATTTGTAAAAGATAATAATATGGATAAAAGATTATTGCCTGGAGATTATGTTTTGAAAAGTAACTTGAGCTATGCTACTATAATGAAGATTTTATCTACTAAAAAATAGGAAAACTTATATAAGTTTTCCTATTTTTTAAAATAAATTTTATAAATAAATAGCAGAAAAAATCTTTTTTTTACACAATATTTAAAAATAATGTAGTATAATGATATGTATCTATTTTTACTATAATAGAAAATATTAAGGAGGATTAGAAAATGGCTACATCAATGGTTAGTTTATGTCATATGTATGAAGTATTAAAATATAATTTTTTATTTAACAACGACATAGACTCCATACATATCCTCCTGAACTTGTATGATTTGGAAGAGAATATTACTAATATTTGTCCAAAATATATATGCACAAAAGAAATTAAAAAAAGAATAAAATATTTATTAAGGTATAGAGATGATAGGGATTTGGTAGCTAGTAAGATTGTATACTTAATACTTGAAGATATTGATCGTTTAGAATTATATTTTTATTTAGAAGGATATAAATATGGTTATTTTAATAATAAGTGGGTAAATATATTAGAGGAAAAAACTTTAAATTATTATACAATAGAAGAGATGTATGAAAAAAAGTATTTGTTTCATTTTGACACAGAAAAAGGCTTTATAAGGGAGTTAAAGTATAGATTTGAATTTGAACTTATTTGTAGAGAAGAGCAAAATAAATGTATAGAGAATGTAATTATTTTATTTTGTGAAAAAATTATAAAAAATAAAATTAAAAATTTAAATAATCATTTAGATAGACAATTAAAAATGGATTTTGATTTTAGTTTTTTTATAAGAGAAGATGAAGCTTTTTTTGATGAAGATAGTTTAAATGAATTATATGCAATTCTTACGGAGTATTTATATAAAAATATGTTTAAAACATATAAAGATTCTAGTTGGTTTGGATTAAATGATAAAGTTTTAAAAAGATATACTTAATTGTAGAAGGAATTTTTTAAAATATATTGAATATTATAATTAATACATGAAAGGAGGACTATTTAATGTACGTTAAAAATCATATGTTACCAAAAGAGAAGCTTACAGTTGTTTATGTTGAGGAAAGTATAGGGAGTGCTTTAGAAAAAATTAATAAAGGTGATTTTTTATCCTTACCTGTATTTGATGGTGAAACCTTTAAAGGAATATTAATGAAGGAAGCTATTTATAGGCATTACTTTGAAACAGGCTGTATGGATAAGAATCAATTTATGAACGAGGTAAAGGTAAAGGATTTATATATAGATGAATTTAAATCTATTTTAGAAAATGAGTTAATTGAAAATGCATCTTATTTATTAAATGAATTTAGAACCCCGTTTTTGCCAGTGTTCAGTACAAGTGAAAAGTTTATAGGTATATTAACTCATACTGCAATATTTAATGCATTCTCAGAAATTTTTGGATTTGGAAAAGGTACAAGGATTATGGTAAATTTATTTGATATACCTGGCCAAATTTCTAAATTAACGGAAGTAATAAGAAAAGAAAATGTAAATATAGTAAATCTAGCTGTAATGGATGCCAAAGTTCTCGATGTATATAAGGTAGTAATAAGAGTAGACACAGATGATGTAGAAGGTTTAGTAGATAAAATTGTTAAAGCAGGATTTAAAGTTGCAGGTATAGTAAAATAATATGTATAATTTTTAGAATAATGGCAAAAATATCCCTCTAGATAGTATTGGAGGGATATTTTATGAAAAAGTCTAGTATAATAATTATTTTCATAAGTTGTTTGGTGCTGTTTTTGAGTAGCTTCTTCTATGGTTATTATTTTACAGGAAAGAATATTAGCAAAAAGCCAGATAAAAATAAAGTATTAGATGGCAATATATCAGGTAGTGATGGGTTAGAAATTATAAAGGAAGAAGTTAGAATTTCACCAAATACTTGTATTGAAAAGGAAATATATTATACAAAATGTAGACATACTATAAAAGATAATATAGAACCTGATAATGATATAATAAATATGACTGAAAAGGAGTTTAAGGATTATTATAAAAAGAATCATCCTGAAATAAGGATTATCTCATTTTCAGTTGGAAAGATTGTTTTAAGGGAGAACAGGGATACTCTGTGTCCAAATCATTACATAATTGGTGAATCAGAAGGGAAAATTGCAGTATATAGAATAAGTGATACTGGAGATAAAATATTATACAAAATCCTTGAAGACTATCCGCTGTCTTTACTTAAAGAAATTGATCAAGAAAAATTAAAAGAGGGGATAATAGTGGATACTGAAGAAGAGCTTTCTGATGTACTAGAAAACTTTATTAGTTGATACAAAGGCTAAGTTACAATATATTAACTTAGCCTTTGTTCCTTTGTGATTAAATATGTTAAAATGTATGAGTAGGACATATGAAAGGAGATAATCATGATTATTTTAGGAATAGATCCAGGTATTGCAATTGTAGGATATGGTATTATAGAATGTAGTGGAAACAGTTTTAAAGCTTTAGAATATGGGGCAATAATTACTGAAGCTGGGACTCCTTTTCCAGATAGATTAAAAATCATCTATGAAGAAATGTCTTGTATCATTGAAGAATATAATCCAGAAGATTTGGCTATAGAAGAATTGTTTTTTAACAAAAATGTTAAAACTGCAATTAAAGTTGGACAAGCAAGAGGTGTTGAGGTACTTGCAGCTGTAAATAAGGGATTAGGTATATATGAATATACACCTTTACAAATCAAGCAAGGGGTTGTAGGTTATGGTAGAGCGGAAAAAGCTCAAGTACAAGAAATGGTTAAAATGTTGCTTAATTTAAAAGCAATACCAAAGCCAGATGATGTAGCAGATGCCCTCGCTGTTGCATTGTGTCATGCTTATTCGTTGAAATTTAAGGAAATGTTTAAAATGAAATAATAGGAGTGTTATTTTATGTATGAATATATTACTGGGAAAGTAGTAGATGTTTATGATGATTATTTGATTGTGGAGAACAATGGCATTGGTTATAAAATTAATACCTCAAAATATTCACTATCAAATTTAGATTTAAAAAAAGATGTTAAAATATATACATATCTTAATGTAAGGGAAGACGGTATGTTTTTATTTGGATTTTCATCAAAAGAGGAAATGGAAATGTTTGAACTATTATTATTAGTATCAAAAATTGGTCCAAAGACTGCTATCGGTGTACTTTCTACATTAAGCTACAATGATATTAAATTAGCTATTCTTAATAATGATGTAAAAGTTTTATGTAAAGCTCCTGGCATAGGTAAAAAAACTGCTAATCGTATTATACTTGAATTAAAAGACAGGATAGATGATAATATTATTGTTAGCGATAGCTTTGATTTTTTAGATGATAATTGTATAGAAGAAGCCATTAATGCCTTAATGGTGTTAGGATATACAAAGAAGGAAATTGATAGGGTTATGTTTAAAATTGATACAGAAGACTTAGATACAGAAGAGATTATTAAGATTGCATTGAAAAGATTGTCTAAATAATATGGAAAGGTATGAGTAGTATGAATAATACTGATAATAGAATTGTTGCAGGGTCAATTAAAGAGGAAGACATTGAAAACGATCTGACTTTAAGACCTAAATGGATTGACGAATACATAGGTCAAGATAAAGTTAAGAAAAAACTTAAAATATTTATTAAAGCAGCTAAAGAAAGGAATGAATCCCTTGATCATGTACTATTATATGGGCCTCCAGGACTAGGTAAGACAACTTTGGCTAATATTATAGCAAATGAAATGGGAGTGAATATTAGAGTGACTTCTGGTCCTGTTATCGAGAGGCCAGGTGATTTAGCAAGTTTACTTACCAATTTAGAAGAAGATGATGTATTATTTATAGATGAAATCCATAGACTTAATAGAAGTGTCGAGGAAATTTTGTATCCAGCGATGGAGGATTATGCTTTAGATATTATAATTGGTAAAGGGCCTAGTGCTAGATCGGTTCGCCTTGATTTATCAAAATTTACTTTGATAGGTGCTACAACAAGGGCTGGACTTCTTACATCACCACTTAGAGATAGATTTGGTGTTATACTTAATCTTGATTTATATGATGAAGATAGTCTTACAAGGATTGTTGAAAGATCGGCGAAGATATTAAATATTGAGATTGACAGCTTAGGAGCTTTAGAGATAGCTAAAAGATCTAGGGGAACTCCAAGAATTGCAAATAGACTTTTAAAAAGAGTTAGAGATTATGCACAAGTTGTGGAAGATGGTATAATTACTTTTGAAGTTGCACAAAAAGCTCTTGCAATGTTAGAAGTAGATAAATTAGGTTTAGATAATGTAGACAAAAAAATTGTTTTAACTATGATTGAAAACTTTGATGGAGGTCCTGTAGGACTAGATACTATATCAGCAACTACAGGTGAAGAAAAAACTACTATAGAAGATGTATATGAACCATATTTACTTCAGATGGGTTTTATAAATAGAACTCCAAGAGGTAGAATAGCTACAAAAAGGGCTTATGAGCATTTTGATATTCCATATGATGAAGAACAGAGGGGATAGAAAATGAATCAATTAGGGAAATTTTTTATTTTAATAGGAATAACATTATTGATTTTTGGTGTATTAATGATAATAGGTGAAAAGTTTGGTTTAGGTAAACTTCCGGGAGATATCTTTATTCAGAAGGGTAATTTTACTTTCTTTTTTCCAATTGTATCTTCAATAATAATTAGTTTAATATTGACTATTATATTAAATATTTTTAAAAAATAAGAGGGGATAGTTAATCATGAAAAAACATATGATATTTTTGATAATTCTAGTGGTAATTATGAATTTAACATATACATGTTCATTTGCTGAAAAAATGTATCCTGAAAATTATATAAAGGTAAAATTACAAAAGCCAATTAAGTCTACTAGCACAATAAACTTGCAAAGTGAACATGGTTTTACTATATATTCTTATAACTTTGATTTTACAGAATTGGACAAGCTCGAAGAAAAAGAAATAATCATTACTTTAGGTGAAAATGATTTGTTAGATATAAAGGATAAAAACAATAATACCTTGTATTCTTTTGGAAATAATGATAATATATATGTTTCTTCTATAGATTATAATAATTCTGTATTAAAAGTAGAAGAAGATAGATATAGAGATTATTTGATATTTAATAGAGTAGGTAATGTAATAGAAGTCATTAATTGTGTTTCTCTTAATCATTATCTCTACGGAGTTGTTCCTATGGAAATGCCTTCTTCTTTTCCACTAGAGGCATTGAAAGCTCAAGCTATAGCTGCTAGAAATTTTGTGTTGTCAAATATGAATAAGCATATTTTAAGTGGATATAATTTATGTGATTCTACTGATTGTCAAGTTTATGGTGGATATGATAGAGAAACTGACAATACTAATAGAGCTGTAGATGAGACTGTAGGCATTGTTATTAAATATAATGGTGAAATTATTAATGCTACATATCATTCAAATAGTGGCGGATACACAGAGAATAGTGAAAATGTTTGGGGAGGACATGTATCTTACTTAAAGGCTGTTAATGATGAGTTTTCAAATGGAGCACCAAATACTGATTGGCAAATAGTATTGTCAAAGGATGATATAAAAGCAAAACTAATGAAAATTGGTGTTAATATTGGAGAAATAGTATCTATTGTACCATTAGATAAGACAGATAGTGGTAGAGTGATTAATCTAAAAATAATAGGTACTAATGGTGAACATATACTAGAGAAAAATAAAATTAGACAGGTTCTAGGCTATAATGATATAAAAAGTAATTTATTTAATATAGAAACTATAGCTGGCAATGCTAGTTTTGATGGTGCTCAAGATGTTTATGTAATTGATGGAAAGATAGGTAAACCTATAAAGGCTAAAATAGATGATATAAATGTGATTGATGATGAGGAAAAGAGAATACTAAGTAGTAGGGGAAGTTATAGTAGAGTTTTAACTAATAATGGTATTGAAGAAATAAAACATGAAGTAAATTTCACTGACAAACAATTTATTATTAAAGGAAAGGGATTTGGCCATGGAGTAGGGATGAGTCAATGGGGTGCACGCAAGATGGCTGAATTAGGATATAGTTATGAAGAAATATTAAAACATTATTATAATGGTGTAGAACTTACAACAGAATATAGATAAGGGATGATGAAATGAAAAAAGAAGATTTTAATTATTTTTTACCTGAGGAACTTATTGCACAACATCCAGTTGAAAATAGAGAAGAATCTAGATTAATGGTTATTGATAAAGATACAGGAGATATTGAAGATAAATATTTTAAAGATATAATATCTTATTTTGAGCCTGGTGATTGCCTTGTATTAAATGATACTAGAGTAATTCCTGCTAGACTTTTTGGACATAGAGAAGGTAAGGATGAAAGCATTGAGATATTACTTCTTAGAAGAGTAGATAAGACAAAATGGGAGACATTAGTTAGACCTGGTAAAAAAGTTAGACCAAGTGGCAAAGATATAATTTTTGGTGATGGAGAACTAAGAGCAAAAGTATTAGATATATGTGAGGATGGAACTAGGATTATAGAATTTGACTATGAGGGTATTTTTGAAGAGATATTAGATAAATTAGGAGAAATGCCATTACCGCCCTATATTAAAGAAAAACTTGAGGATAGGGAAAGATATCAAACTGTTTATTCAAAGAATAATGGCTCTGCAGCAGCACCTACTGCTGGATTACATTTTACTGAAGAACTATTAAAACAGATTGAAATGATAGGTGTTAATATAGCTTATATAACTTTACATGTTGGTCTTGGTACATTTAGACCAGTTAAAGAAGAAAATATAGAGGATCATCACATGCATTCTGAGTACTTTGAGGTATCAGAAGAGGCTGCAAAAGCTATAAATGATTCAAAGAAAAATGGTGGTAGAATAATATCTGTTGGTACTACTTCTACTAGGACATTAGAATCTATAGGAACAAGTGAAGGATATATTATACCTAAAAGTGGTTGGACTAATATTTTTATATATCCTGGATATAAGTTTAAAGTAGTTGATTGTCTTATAACTAATTTTCATTTGCCAGAATCAACTTTGATAATGTTAGTAAGTGCATTAGTAGGAAGAGAAAAAATCCTTGAAGCTTACAACACAGCTGTTAAAAAGCAATATAGATTTTTTAGTTTTGGAGATGCAATGTTTATAAAAGGAGGAGGTAAGAAGTGGCTATAAGTTTTGAATTAATGAAAGAATCTAGTGAGTGCAATGCAAGATTGGGGAAATTGTACACACCTCATGGAACAATAGAGACTCCAATATTTATGCCTGTAGGTACTAGAGCTACAGTTAAAGCCATGACTCCAGAGGAAGTTAAAGATTTAGGAGCTCAAATAATACTTGGTAATACCTATCATTTATATTTAAAGCCAGGTCATAAAATTGTTGAAGAAGCTGGAGGATTGCATAAATTTATGAATTGGCATTTGCCTATTCTTACAGATAGTGGTGGTTTTCAAGTATTTAGTTTAGGAAAACTTAGAAAAATAGAAGAAGAAGGAGTAGAATTTAGATCTCATATAGATGGTTCAAAGCATTTTATATCTCCTGAAAAATCAATTGAAATACAAAATTCACTTGGTTCAGATATTATGATGGCTTTTGATGAATGTACACCTTATCCTAGCAGCTATGAATACTCAAAAAAATCTATGGAAAGAACCACAAGATGGGCAAAAAGATGTAAAGAGTATCATCAAAATTGGGATGCACAAGGACTTTTTGGTATAGTACAAGGTGGTATGTATAAGGACTTAAGAGAACAAAGTGCAAAGGATATTACAGATTTAAATTTACCAGGGTATGCAATAGGTGGATTAAGTGTTGGTGAACCAAAGGAACTTATGGTAGATATACTTAATTTTACAACTCCGCTACTACCAAGAAATAAACCTAGATATTTAATGGGAGTAGGGTCACCTGATTATCTATTTGAAGCTGTAATCAGTGGAGTAGACATGGCAGATTGTGTATTACCTACTAGAATTGCTAGAAATGGTACAGTACTTACAAGTCATGGAAAGCTAGTAATAAAAAACGCACAATATAAAAGAGATTTTGGCAAATTAGATCCTGAATGTGATTGTTATACTTGCTCAAACTATTCAAGAGCTTATATTAGACATCTTTTTAATGTTAATGAAATTTTAGGAGCAAGACTTGCTACAATTCATAATTTACATTTTTTAATAAAACTTATGGAAAACATAAGACTAGCTATAAAAGAAGATAGATTATTACAATATAAAGAAGAGTTTTATAAAAAATATGGATATATTAATTAATAGTAGAAGGATTTTTAATTTTTATGTTGAATATTAATAATCAAAGGAGGGATAATTTTGCAAGGATTACAAAGTATAATTATGTTAGTTGTCTTCTTTTTAATATTGTATTTCTTAACTATTAGGCCACAACAAAAGAGAGAAAAGCAAATTAGAGAGATGAGAGATTCACTAAATATTGGTGATGAGATTATAACTATTGGCGGTATCTTTGGTAAGGTAATAAAGGTAAAAGAAGATATGGTTTCAATAGAAGTAGGATCTGATAAGACTAGATTCGACATTACAAAATGGGCAATTGGTAGTGTTATTAATAAAAAAGAATCGAAGAAAGAAGATAACAAAAAAGATTCAAATCAAGATAAAAATGAAGAAAAATAATTTTAAAAAAACTTCCTGTATAATGGAAGTTTTTTTATTGTCTATTTAAGTGTAATATATTTGAATCTTTCAAAATAAACATTCTTTAGGGGGTGAAATAAATGAACAAAAAGAATTCGATGTATGCATTATCTACATTGAAAGGGATAGCTTTAGCTTATACTGTTACTTTTATTATGATGTTAATATTTTCATTATTATTAGCATTTACCTCACTAAAGGAAAACATGATACCCGTTTTAAATTCAATTGTCATGATAGGGAGTATTGTTATAGCCTCAATTTATTTAACTCTCAAAATAGGAGAAAAAGGTTGGCTTAATGGAATGATAATTGGAATTTTGTATTTTTTGATATTGTTATTACTCAATAAAGTATTTATGAAAGATTCTAGCTTAAGCATTTATTCATTTACTAAACTTTTAGTATCAATTGTAACCGGCATTATAGGAGGGATGATTGGGATAAACTTAAAATAAAACTTTAATTGTAAATAGTTTTATGATATAATCAAAAAGCACCAAAGCTAGTAAAGGAGGTTTATAGGATATGAAACACATAAGAACTTTAAGTGGAAGAAACTTGAAAGAAACTATTGCAAAAGGTGGTTGTGGAGAATGTCAAACTTCCTGCCAATCAGCTTGTAAGACATCTTGTACTGTAGGAAATCAAAAGTGCGAGAATAAATAGTTTTATGTAAAAGGTGGTGGTTAAATCCACTGCTTTTTAATTTATTTTTTTAATCAAAATAGGAGGAATCATATGATAAAAAGAGAAAAAATTCACAAATTTTATCTTAATGATAAATATATAGTATTAGATATAAATAGTGGTTCTGTGCATTTAGTAGATGAACTAGTATTTAACATTATTGATTACTATGAAGACCATAGTTTAAGTCAAATTATTGATATATTAAAGTCTAAATATAAGGAAGAAGACATTTTAGAAGCACATAACGAAATAGAAAAATTATGTGATGAAGGTATGCTTTTTTCAGAAGGAGTACAATTAAAAGAATTTGATTATAATCCACAAAATGTTGTTAAAGCATTATGTCTTCATGTAGCCCACGATTGTAATTTACGCTGTAAATATTGTTTTGCATCCCAAGGGGATTTTAAAGGAGAAAGACTTTTAATGCCACTAGAAGTAGGGAAAAAGGCTTTAGACTTTATTGCTAAATCATCTGGTAATAGAAGAAATTTAGAGGTGGATTTCTTTGGTGGGGAACCACTGATGAATTTTGAAGTAGTAAAGCAGTTAGTTGCATATGGTAGAAAATTAGAACCTATTTATAATAAGAGATTTAGATTTACTATAACTACTAATGGTGTTTTGCTTGATGAAGACAAAATGGATTTTATAAATGAAAATATGGACAATATAGTACTAAGTCTTGATGGTAGGAAAGAAATAAATGATAGAATGAGAGGAACTATTTCTGGAGAAGGTAGCTATGATATAATTGTTCCTAATTTTGTTGAAATGGTTAAAAGAAGAGGAGATAAGGATTATTTTGTTAGAGGGACTTTTACAAAACATAATTTAGATTTTGCAGATGATATTTTAGAATATTATAGATTAGGTTTTAAAAAAGTTTCGATGGAACCTGTAGTTACAGATCCAAAGGAAGAGTATGCTTTAAGACAAGAAGATTTAGGTACTATTTTAAATGAATATGAAAAGTTATCTAAAGAATATATTAAAATCAAAAAAATGGACAAGGACTTTACATTCTTTCATTTTATGATAGATTTAAAACAAGGTCCATGTATGATAAAGAGAGCATCTGGTTGTGGAGCTGGTTCTGAATACATGGCTGTTACTCCAGAAGGTGATTTATATCCATGTCACCAATTTGTAGGAGAAGAAAAGTTTAAATTGGGAAATGTCTTTGAGGGTGTTTCAAATATTAAAATTAGAGATGAATTTAAGAAAACTAATGTTTTTACAAAAGATGATTGTAGTAATTGCTGGGCTAGATATTACTGTAGTGGTGGTTGCCATGCTAATGCTTATTATTCAAACAATGATATAACTAAGCCTTATAAGCTCGGCTGTGAAATGGAAAAGAAGAGAATAGAATGTGCAATTTCTATATTAGCAAACTTATAATTTGAGATTAATAGTAAATTATGTATTTATTTATTATTTAGATTGACTATAATATGGGATATATATATAATTATATAGTATTACTATATAAAGGGAGGAAGAGGAATGAAGCTTAAAAGCACTATTATTTTTTTAATAATTGTTTCTTTAGTAGTATTTGGCTCCTATACAGCTATTAATGGGGTTAATATTGGTAAAACTCACATTCCTAATGCAAGAGAAGCAATAGATTTAGGATTGGATTTAGCTGGCGGGGTTTATGTTATACTTGAAGCACAAACTGATTTAAAAGGTGCAGAATTACAAAAGGTTATGGAACAAACAAAAGCTGTAATTAGCGAAAGAGTAGATGGTCTTGGTGTTGCAGAACCTAATATAGTTATTGAGGGAAATGATAGAATTAGAATTGAGCTTGCTGGTGTAAAAGATGTACAAGAAGCTGTTGAAATGATAGGAAAAACAGCTCAGCTTAAGTTTATGGATCCAGAGGGAAAAGAAGTTATAACAGGAAAGAACATCAAGAATGCTGAAGTTCAAATTCAAAGAACTGAAAAAGGTGATAAACCTGTAGTGGCTCTAGAGTTTGATAAAGAAGGCTCTAAAAACTTTGCAGAAGCTACAAAGAGATTAGTAGATAAAACAAAGTTAGAAGATAAAATAATTTATATTATACTAGATGACAGTGTTATATCATCTCCAGTTGTAGAAGCTGTAATTGATGATGGAAAAGGAGTAATAACAGGGAATTTTACAGTTGAAGAGGCAACTAGATTAGCTACTTTGATAAGAGCTGGTTCGCTACCTGTAGAAATGAAAGAAATTCAATCTCAAGTTATAGGGCCAACTCTTGGTTTAGAAGCACTTGATAAAAGTATTTATGCTGCATTTATAGCTCTTATGATTATTTTTACATTTATGATAATTTATTATAGAGTACCTGGTATTGTGGCCGATATAGCTTTGACAATATATATTATGTTAGTGTTATTTGGTATGAAGACTTTAGGAGTAAAACTAACACTACCTGGAATATGTGGACTTATATTGTCAATAGGTATGGCAGTAGATGCAAATGTGCTCATATTTGAAAGAATAAAGGAAGAATTGAGGGTTGGTAAAAGCATAAAAGCTTCAATAAACTCTGGCTTTAAGAGAGCGCTAACGTCAGTTCTAGATTCAAATATAACTACATTAATCGCTGGTGGAGTACTATATGGTTTTGGAACTGGACCAATAAAAGGTTTTGGAGTTACATTGGTACTTGGTATTATAGCTTCAATGATTACAGCTGTGTTTATTACTAAACAGTTGCTAAAACTTACAACCAATATGATAGATTCTAAAAATACTAAGCTATATGGTGTATAGAAGAGGGGTGAGATGAGTGAACGTTATTGAAAATAGAAAGATATTCTTTGGAATTTCTTTAGCAATTATAATATTAGGTATAATAATGACAGGTGTTAATGGTCTTCAAAAGGGAATTGATTTTGAAGGTGGTACATTGATACAAATAAATATAGGTAAACAAATACCTGTAGATGAAGTTAGGGAAATAACAGATGAATTTGATAAAGAAGCACATATTATCCATTCTGGAGATGAAAAAGAAGAGATAATTATTAAAAGTAAAATGGATTTAAATAATGATGAAATAAATAATATCTTTGAGAAGTTTAAAGAAAAGTATAATTTAAAAGATGAAGATAAAGTTCAATCTCAAAAATTTGGTCCTACTATGGGAACAGAGATTAGAAAAAAAGCATTGTTATCTGCTTCAATAGCAGTAGTAGCTATGTTAGTATATATCACTTTGAGATTTGAGTTTAAATTTGCATTGTCAGCAATTATAGCACTTATTCATGATGTGCTTATAACTCTTTCTGTATATGCCATATTTAAAGTTCAAATAAATAGTTCGTTTATAGCTGCTATATTAACTATACTTGGATATTCAATAAATGATACAATTGTAATATTTGATAGAATTAGAGAAAATGCAAAAGGTTCAAGGAAAGAAGCTCATGATGATGAATATTATGCTAAACTTATAAATGATAGTATAAAACAATCAATGGCTAGAACTATAAATACTTCATTGACTACTTTAGTTACTGTTGTTTTATTATATATATTAGGTGTTGAAGATATTAGAGTACTAGCATTTCCTTTGATAGTTGGTATGATTTCAGGAACATATTCTTCTTTATTTATTGCTAGTCCAATATGGTATTTATTAAAAAAAGGTGGCAATGATGTAAATTATAAAACAAGAAAAGCTTAAAAACTGCCGAAAGGCAGTTTTTTTGATAGATATAATATAATGTAAATAAGGGCTTTCATTTTGGACAAATAATATATAATTATGTAACAAAGGAGGTTTTTTATATGCAATTTGGCTTTATATTATCATTAGTTTTTGCGACTATTGTAGCTATATTTGCACTTAAAAATGCAGACAAAGTATTAATTGACTTTATTTTCAACAAGATATACATATCTCAAGCACTAGTTATATTTTTATCAGCAATATTAGGTGCCGTAATAGTAGCAATATTAGGGAGTATAAAAGTATTAAAATTAAAAAAACAAACGAAGGAACTAAATAAAACAAATGAATTTTTGAAAAATGAAAACGATAACTTCAAAATTCTCATTGCTGAAAGAGAAAATGATATAATGGGTGTTAATGTTGAAGAAAAAAATGATGAAGATTTATCTTAGAATTTTGAGGTGATTAAATGATAAAGTTTGAAAAAACATACAAATTTTATAATGAGGACTATTCCCAAGTTGAAAAATTGGCAGATACATTGAACATATCTACTCTTACTGCTAAAGTTTTAATTAATAGAGGTTTTAATACTGTTGAAAAGGTAAGAGGTTTTTTGCATACAGATTTAGATAATTTACATGATCCATTTTTGCTAAAGGATATGGACAAGTCGGTAAAGAGAATTATAAATGCTATTAACAAAGATGAAGTAATATGTATTTATGGAGATTATGATGCTGATGGCGTTACTAGTACATCTATATTATCAATTATTTTCAACAAATTAAATCTAAAATATTTTTATTATATTCCTAATAGACTAGAAGAAGGATATGGTTTAAATATAGAGGCAGTTAATTATATAGCTGAACGAAAAGCAAATTTACTTATTACTGTTGATTGTGGCATTACGAGTTTTGATGAGGTCGAATATTTAAACAATAAGGGAATTGATGTAATAATAACAGATCATCATCAATGTAAAGAAAAACTTCCCAGTGCTTTAGCTGTAGTTAATCCCAATAGAGAGGATGACGAATATCCATTTAATAATTTGGCTGGTGTTGGGGTAGCTTTTAAATTAATAGAAGCTTTACTTATGAAATTAGATATACCTATTAATTATGAAGAAATATTACCTATTGTAGCATTAGGTACTGTTTCAGATGTTATGCCATTAGTAGGAGAAAATAGGATAATAGTTAAAAATGGACTTTTATATATGGAGAAGTCAAAAAATTTTGGGATTAAAGCTCTTTTAGAAGTCACTAATCTTAAAGATAAAAAACTATCAGCTTATCATATGGGATTTGTATTAGGGCCTAGATTAAATGCAGCAGGGAGGCTTGGAGATCCTTCAATTGGAGTTTTAATGTTTACATCTGATAATTATGATGAGGCTATTAAACTTGCAGAAAAATTAGATGAAGAAAATAAAACTAGGCAAGATTTAGAAGAAGAGATTTTGAAAGACATAGATCAATTAATAGAAAAGACTGTGGATTTGGACAAAGATAAAGTTATAGTATTGGCTTCTGATAAATGGCATTCTGGAATCATTGGAATCTGTGCTTCTAAGGTAACAGATAAGTATTTTAAACCGACGATACTTTTTTCAGTAGAAGGTGATTTGGCAAGAGGTTCTGCTAGAAGTATATCCACTTTTGATATATATGATGGATTATCTAAATGTAGTGATATGTTTGAGAAATTTGGAGGACATAGACAAGCTGCTGGTATTCTTATTAAGACAGAAAAAATAGATGGATTTAGAGAGAGTATAAATAATATTGCAGAGGAGTTACTAGATGAGGAAGATTTTATTCAAGAGGTAGTAGTTGATTGTGAGGTTGATGCTAAAGACGTAACAATTAAGACTATTGAAGAAATTAATGGACTTGAACCATTTGGAATTGATAATCCTTCACCTAAGTTTATATTTACTGATGGACTTATTAAAAATATTCGACAAATTGGGAAAGATAATAAACATCTAAAATTACAATTAAATAAAGATGATAAAATAATAGATGGTGTTGGCTTTAACATGGGGGAATATGGAAATGTATTAAATAGTGGGGATTTTGTTGATATTATTGTAAATTTAGATATAAATGAATATATGGGAAATGTAAATCCTCAGTTTATCATTAAAGAAATAACTAGTACTAAGTATAATGAACCTACTTTAGGGCGTGATTATTATTGTGCATTAAAGAAGTTTATAAATAGCATAGATATAGAGAATAGTAGTAAAAATATTGAGTACAGTTTTTCAAGTATAGAAAATAGATTAAGGTATACAGTGGAAAGATTAAAAACTAGTAAAGGATTATTAGTTTTAGTTTTTAATTATTTAAATGCAAATGCTTTAATTAGTAATGTAGCTTTGCAAGGTAGGGAGTTTTTAAGAAAAACTTCTTTCTCATATAACACTTGTGACAATAATAAAGAAAATAGTGTAGTAATATTACCTATAGCGTCAGAGGTTAATGTATTTAGTTATGATCAAATTATTTTTTACGATTTGAGCTATGACGAAAGTTTTATGGGTATACTTATGGACAAGAAAGACAACGCTAATATTGAGTTTTTATTTAATGAAAATGATATCGAATTAAATAGAAAGGTATTGTCTAATTTATTACCAACTATAAATGAAATGAGATTAATATATAAGACAATTTTTTCAAATAAGTTTGAGGTTTTAAAAATTAAGCCAGATGTGTATTTAAACTCAATCAATTATAAACTAGATAAAATTATTACTAAACCTAAGTTAGATTTAACTTTTGAGATGTTTAAGGAATTAGAAATTATTGATTATATTAATAAAGATGATTATTTTTATATTAAAATTTTAAATAGATCAAATGAAAAGATTGACATATTGAATAATTCTAAATTAAAATACTTGTATGATTTAAATAAATTCTAATTTTAATAATAGAAGATTTTATAGTTAATAATAGATTTTGATAGTAGGTGATGATATGTTAGAAAATCTGATTTTAAGAATTGAACAATACAATTCACATGCAGATATGAAACAAATAGTTAAAGCTTATAATTTTGCTGAAACTGCTCATGATGGGCAATATAGGAACTCAGGAGAGAGGTTTTTTATACACCCATATAATGTGGCTATGATTTTAGCTGATTTGAACATGGATACAGATACGATAGTAGCAGGATTACTTCATGATGTAATTGAAGATACTGAGGTAACTCATGAGAGGCTGGAAGAAGAATTTGGTGAAGATGTAGCAAATTTAGTTGAAGGCGTTACTAAGTTAAAGAAATTAAAATATAAGACAAAGCAAGAAAATCAGGCAGAGAATTTAAGAAAAATGGTAGTAGCAATGGCTAAAGATATAAGAGTTATTATCATTAAGCTAGCAGATAGATTGCACAACATGAGGACACTAGAATACATGAGTGAAGAAAAGAAAAAAGAAAAGGCACTAGAGACAATTGAAATCTATGCTCCATTAGCTCATAGATTAGGTATTTCTAAGATCAAATGGGAACTTGAAGATTTATCATTAAGATATTTAGATCCAGAAGGATATTATGATTTGGTTGATAAGGTTTCTAAGAGGAGAAAAGATAGAGAAGCATATATTCAGATGATAATAGAAACTCTTAGCAAAAAACTAAATGAGATGGGAATATCATATGAAATAAATGGGCGACCTAAGAACTTTTATAGTATATATAGAAAAATGGTGTATCAAAATAAAAATTTTGAACAGATATTCGATTTAACGGCAATAAGAATAATTGTAGATAATGTAAAGGATTGCTATGGGTCGCTGGGAATAGTTCATACAATGTGGAAACCTATTCCAGGTAGGTTTAAAGACTATATAGCTATGCCTAAGCCTAATATGTATCAATCTATTCACACTACAGTTATAGGGCCTCAGGGAGAGCCTTTTGAAGTTCAAATCAGAACTTGGGATATGCATAGAACAGCTGAATATGGTATTGCTGCTCATTGGAAATATAAAGAAGGGGCTGTTAAAGCTGATAATTTTGATGAAAAACTTACTTGGTTGAGGCAGCTTTTAGAATGGCAAAAAGACATGAAAGATCCAAAAGAATTTATGGAGTCATTGAAAATTGACTTTTTTACTGATGAAGTATTTGTATTTACTCCAAAAGGAGATGTTATAAATCTTCCTAATGGTTCAACACCAATAGATTTTGCTTATAGGGTTCATACTGCGGTTGGTAACAATTGTGTGGGTGCAAAGGTTGACGGTAGGATAGTTCCTATTGATTACAAGTTAAAAAATGGGAATATTGTTGACATTATTACTTCTGCTAGTAACACTGGGCCAAGTAGAGATTGGTTAAAGATTGTAAAGAGTAGTCAGGCTAAATCAAAAATAAGGCAATGGTTTAAGAGAGAAGACAGAGATTTTAATATTATCAAAGGAAAAGATATGTTGGAAAAAGAGGTGAAAAGGCAAGGATTTAAATTAACTGAAATGTTAAAAGAAGACTGGCTAAAATCTATTTCTAATAAATTAAGCATTAACAATGTGGATGACTTATATGCTGCTATTGGTTATGGTAGTGTTACATTAACTCAAGTTATGCAAAGACTTAAGGATTATCATAAAGATTATTATGAAAATAAGGATGATAAAAAAATATTTGAAACAAGATCTCAATCTACTTCATATAAAAGGGAAAATAAATTTACACAAGGTGTAAGTATCAAGGGAGTAGATAATATTAAAGTACGATTTTCGAAATGTTGTAATCCTGTTCCAGGTGATGATATAATTGGATATATAACTAGAGGAAGAGGAGTTTCTATACACAGGAGGGATTGTCCTAATATTGAAGGCTTAGGTAATCATGAAAGATATATTGATATAGAATGGGATACAGACAAAAAAGCATCTTATCAGGCAGAAATTCAGATTAAAGCAACTGATAGATCAGGGCTTTTAACAGATATAACTCAAAAAATAACAGATGCTGATTTAGCGGTTCTTTCTTTAAATGCTAGGACCAATAAAGAAAAACTAGTTATTATGAATATTACTCTTGAAATAAAGAATGTAGAACAACTTAAGGAATTATTAAAGAAAATAAAAAGAGTAAAAGGAGTTATTGATGCATATAGGGTGACAACTTAGAAAGGAGACTGATATGAGAGCTATAGTACAAAGAGTTAATCATTCAAATGTAGAAGTAGATGGAAAAAATATTGCAGAAATAGATGGTGGATTATTAGTTTTTTTAGGTATAGGCAATGAAGATAATGAAGTGGATTTAAATTATCTAGTAGAAAAGGTTATGGGATTAAGGATATTTGAAGATGATAATGGCAAAATGAATCTCTCATTGTTAGATGTAAAAGGTGAGCTTTTAGTAGTTTCACAATTTACTCTTTATGGTGATGTTAGGAAAGGTAAAAGGCCAAATTTCACTTCTTCAGCTGGTCCTCAAGTTGCAGAAAAGATGTATATGGATTTCATTGAAAAATGTAGGAAATATGATATAAAAGTAGAAGAAGGAAAATTTGGTGCTGATATGAAAGTTAATATTGAAAATGATGGACCAGTAACAATACTTTTAGATAGTAAAAAAACATTCTAGGAGGGATTAATTTGATAGTTGAAAGATTACCTGTAGGTGTTTATGCTGCAAATTGTTATATAGTATATTGCAAAGATACTAAAGAGGCTATAGTAGTAGATCCAGGAGGAGAAGGGCAAGAAATATTAAAGCGAATAAATGATTTGAATATTGATGTTAAGTATATAATTTTAACTCATGGTCATGGAGATCATATTGGTGGTGTATTGGAAGTAAAAAATGGAACCAATGCTCCAGTATTAATCCATAGTGCAGATGAGGATTATTTAAAAGATTCAGTTAAAAACTTATCAAGTATGATGTCTATGAATAAAGTGGAAATTTCCCCAGATATACTTCTTAAAGATGGAGATAAATTCAAATTAGGAGAGTATGATATAGAGGTAATACATACTCCAGGTCATACTCCAGGTGGTATTAGCCTTAAAATAGGCAACAATTTATTTACAGGAGATACCCTCTTTGCTGGTTCTATTGGGAGAACTGATTTTGAAGGTGGTTCTTATGAGGCAATAATCAGTTCTATTAAAGATAAACTTGTTAAATATCCTGATGAAACAGAAGTTTTTCCAGGACATGGACCTTCATCAACAATTGGTAGAGAGAAAAAGTACAATCCTTTCATAATTAACTAAGAATAGTTAGTCACCTTTATGGGAAACTTAAATATAAGCTTTTTAGGAGGTGGACTAATGAAAGGAAAAGGTTTGTTTTCTAAAAGGAATAATGAACCTATAGACTTACGTGAGATTGATGACTTAATTGAAAGAGGCCTTGATAATGATGAAATAGCTAAAGAATTAGGAATTCCAAAAGTACATGTAGACAGAATGATACAGGATATAGATAAAGACTTTTAAGGAGAATTATTATGGTGTGGGTTTATTTAGATGGACATAGCTATAATTATGAAGTTTATGGATTAGTAAGAGCTTTTTTTAATGAAGATGTTGAATTTATTGAAAGTGAAGAGGAATATTCTTCTAAAGGGATTCTCATTAAAAACAACTTAATTGAAAATGGTTCTGATCTTTGCAGTATGACAAGTGTAATAGTAGATGGAAATATTATAATTGAATATAAGGTAAGTTCTATAAGAAGTATTGATTTAAAAATTAATAGTATAGAGAAAAAAATTAAAACAGGAATAAAGCAGTCTTTATATGGGGCTATTTCTAAGATTGTAAAAACGGAAGCTCCTTGGGGTATATTAACAGGAGTAAGACCAGTAAAAATAGTTAATGAATTGATGGATGATGGATTTGATAACATTACTATATATGATATTCTTATAAATGAATACAAGCTATATTCAGAAAAGGCAAATTTAATTATTGATATAGCAAATACGCAAAGAAGTTTTATTCATCCATTGGACAAAGGGAAATTTAGTCTTTATGTAAGTATACCTTTTTGTCCTACTAGATGTATTTACTGTTCTTTTCCATCAAATCCTATTCAGTTAGTTAGAAATCTTGTTGATGATTACACAGATAGTGTATTATATGAATTGCATAATATTAAGAAAGTACTCCAAAACAAAAAGATACATACTGTTTATATAGGAGGGGGTACTCCAACTTCTATTCCAACAAGAAATTTAGAAAAAATAATTAAAACTATATATGAGTTATTTGGAAGAGAAAATATAAGTGAAATAACTGTTGAAGCTGGAAGACCAGATACTATAAATTTAGAGATTTTAAAGATGCTTAAGGACAATCAAATAGACAGAATAAGTATAAATCCTCAAACAATGAACGAAAAAACATTAAAGACAATAGGTAGGTTTCATACAAAGAAAGATATAATAGATTCATTTAAGTTGGCTAGAAATATGGGTTTTGATTTAATTAATATGGATTTAATTGTTGGACTACCTGGAGAAGGAACTGATGAAATAAGCTATACATTAGAAGAAATTTCAAAGTTAGAGCCAGAGAATTTAACTGTGCATACATTAGCTATAAAAAGAGGTTCTAAGTTTGTTGATCATGTTAGTGAATATTCTCTAGGCGATCAAAATACAATAAATGATTGCCTTAAATTATGTAAAACATATGCAGAACATATGAATTTAAGCCCTTATTATCTATATAGACAAAAACAAATGCTTGGAAACTTTGAAAATGTTGGTTATGCTCTTAAAGGAAAGGAATGTGTTTACAATATTCTCATTATGGAGGAGAAGGAAACAATTATAGCGATAGGTGCAGGTGGAGTTTCAAAGATATTTTACCCAGAGGAAAATAGAATTGAAAGAGTACCGAATGTAAAAGGCTTACACGATTATCTCAATAGAACAGCTGAAATGGTTGAAAGAAAGAAATATTACATTGACAGTATCTAATATATAGCATATAATGATTAAAAACATATTTTAAACGGAGAAGGACCAGTAGTTAAATCTCTTTCCTATAGAGAGTCGGTGTTGGTGAAAATCCGATGGAAATATTTAATGAAGACACCTTCAATTGATAAATATTTTATAGAATGTTTATCAATTAAAGACGTTAAAAATTTTAAGTGAGGTATATACCTAATTAGGGTGGCACCGCGAGAAAAGCTTCTCGTCCCTGAGTATCAGGAACGAGGGGCTTTATTTATGATAAGGAGGTTATAAAATGGGAGAAAACATGGGAAAACTTAGAAGAACTCATATGTGTGGAAAATTAAGAGAATCAAATATTGGTGAAGAAGTTGTTTTAATGGGGTGGGTCCAAAAACAAAGGAACTTGGGTTCACTTATATTTGTAGATTTAAGAGATACAACTGGTATATCTCAAATTGTTTTTGATGATACTATTTCAAAAGAGTTGTTTGAGCGTGCAGAATTGCTTAGAAGTGAATATGTTATAGCTGTTAGAGGAGTTGTAAGAAGGAGAGAATCAGTTAATAAAGATATTCCTACAGGAGAGGTGGAAATATTAGCAGAAGAGTTGAGGATTCTTGATGAAGCAGAAACACCTCCAATTTATATAAAAGACAATGATGAAGTTTCAGAATCCATGAGATTAAAATACAGGTATCTAGATTTAAGGAAGCCTTCAATGCAAAGGAATCTTAAAACGAGAAATAAGGCAGCTAAAATCATAAGAGATTTTCTTGATGAAAATAATTTTGTTGAAATTGAAACACCAATGCTGACTAAACCTACTCCAGAAGGAGCTAGAGACTATTTGGTACCAAGTAGAGTAAATCCAGGACAGTTTTATGCATTACCTCAATCACCACAGCTTATGAAACAACTTTTGATGGTTTCAGGTATGGATAGATATTATCAGATAGTAAGATGCTTTAGAGATGAAGATTTAAGGGCAAATAGACAACCAGAATTTACTCAAGTAGATATGGAAATGTCTTTCGTTGATGTAGATGATGTAATTGAATTAAATGAAAGACTCATATATAAACTGTTTAAAGAAATGAAAGGTATTGAAATTGAATTGCCTATAAATAGAATGACATATAGTGAAGCTATGAATAGATTTGGTTCAGATAAGCCAGATTTGAGATTTGGATTTGAAATTGTTGATATAAGTGATATAGTAGCTAACTCTAGCTTTAAAGTTTTTAGTGGAACGATAAAGAATGAAGGTGAGGTTAGAGGAATAAATGTTGATGGCTATGAAGATAAGTTTTCTAGAAAGGATATTTCAAAACTAGAGGATTTTGTAAAAACTTTTGGTGCTAAAGGATTGGCATGGATAAAAATTACTAATGAAGGGATGTCATCTCCAATAGCTAAGTTTTTAAGCGAAGAAGAACTTAATGGAATTATCGAAAGAATGAATGGAAAAGAAGGAGACTTATTGTTATTTGTTGCAGATAAGCCTTCTGTAGTATTTGATAGTTTAGGGAGTTTAAGGGTTGAAGTTGCTAAAAGGCTAGATATAATAGATAAAAATGCTCTAGAATTAGTTTGGATAACTGAGTTCCCATTATTTGAATATGATGAAGAACAAGGAAGATATGTAGCTAAGCATCATCCGTTTACTCATCCAATGGAAGAAGATATTCATCTATTGGAGACAGAACCAGAAAAAGTTAGAGCAAAGGCTTATGACATAGTTATTAATGGAGATGAAATGGGTGGAGGAAGTATCAGGATTAATAACAAAGAGCTTCAAGAAAGAATGTTTAAAGCGCTTGGTTTTACCATGGAAGAAGCTTGGGATAAGTTTGGATTTTTATTAAATGCTTTTAAATATGGAACACCACCTCATGGTGGATTGGCCTATGGATTTGACAGACTTATAATGCTTTTAACAGGAATGGATAATATTCGAGATGTTATTGCATTTCCAAAAACTCAAAGTGCAACATGTCTGTTGACTGAAGCACCTACAAGCGTTAGAACTGAACAGTTAAAAGAAGCACATATAAAATTAGATTTAGAAAAATAATATTCTAGGGCATTTGCCCTGGATAATATAACTATGTGGGTGATAATTTTGGGAAAACAATTTGATAGAACTGAATTGTTATTAGGTAGTAATGCAATGGATAAGTTAAACAACTCTACTGTTTGTATTTTTGGAATTGGTGGAGTGGGTTCATTTGTAGCAGAGGGATTAGTTCGTTCTGGAATAGGGAATATTGTTTTAGTAGACTATGATATAATAGATATTACCAATATTAATAGACAAATTCATGCTAATTTAAATACAATAGGTAGACAAAAAACAGAAGTAATGAAAGAAAGAATACTTTCAATTAATCCCAAATGTCATGTAGAGACGTTTGATATCTGTTTAAATAAGAGCAATATTGATGAGTTAGTAAGTAAGGAATATGATTATGTAGTAGATGCTATTGATATGGTTACATCAAAGTTAGATTTAATAGAAAAGTGTAAATTCCTTAATATTCCTATTATTAGCTGTATGGGGACTGGAAACAAGTTGTCACCTACTATGCTTAAAGTAGGTGATATTTTTGATACAAAAGTTTGTCCGCTTGCTAAAGTAATGAGGAGAGAGTTAAGAAAAAGAGATATTAAAAATTTAAGAGTTGTATGGTCTGAAGAAGAACCTATAAAAACAAATTTAGTAAATGAGGTAACTGGTAAGTCTATACCAGGAAGTATGTCTACTGTACCATCGGTTGCTGGTTTAATTATGGCTTCTGAGGTTATAAAGGATTTGATTATTTAGGAGGTAAGAAATGGAACAAGTTGGCTTGGTAACAAATGTTTTTGGTGACAAGGCTGAAGTTGAGGTTAAGAGAGTATCGGCTTGTGGTCACAGTTGTGATAGTTGTTCAGGAGAATGTAATATTCCACCCATAAAAATAAATATTCCAAATACCTTAAATGTAAAAGAGGGGGATTATGTAGAGATAAAAGGAAAAACAAAAGGTTTTATTAAATCGACTATGATATTGTATATGATTCCATTTTTAATGCTATTATTTGGAATGTTTTTAGGTATATATGTTTTTAAAAAACTAGGGAATCAGAATTATGAGAACTATGGATTTTTAATTGGCCTGATTTTTTTAAGCTTTTCATATATAATACTAAAAACAATTGATAAAAAAGCATCTAAAGATGAGAATTTCAATTTTGAAATGATAAGGAAACTATAGATTAAAGGGGGCAGAGAATTGAAATCAAAAAGCAGTGATAAGGATTCAATTATCAATAGATTGAAAAGAATTGAAGGACAGGTGAAAGGTATACAAAAGATGGTAGAAGAAGGCAAGTGTTGTGGCGACATACTTATTCAGATAGCTGCGGCTAGGTCAGCTCTGAATAAAGTAGGTGGAATAATACTTCAAGATCATATGAAGGATTGCTTAAAAGAATCATTAAAAGATGATACGGACGAAAGTGCATTAGATGATTTAATAGATATTATGGTCAAGTATACAAAATAAGTATTATTTACCTTTGACCCTTTTAATAGATTTGCTTAATGTAGAAGAAAGTATTATACCAATGGCAATGGCAGCAGCTATGAAGATTGTTTCAGTTCCAGTTTTTATTGCATTGTAAAACTCTTTTTTGATTAAGGCCAACATGGTATAATACATCCCTGCCCCTGGAACTAGTGTGATTATTCCAGGTATTATAAATATTGTGGCAGGTTTTTTAAAATGTGTTGCTAGTATTTCGCCTAATATTCCAACAGTTAATGCAGCGAAAAACATTCCTGTTACTGGAGAATTAAAGAGGTTTGTCATAAATAAATTTATTACCCAACCTAGCCCTCCTAGTATACCTGTTTTTATTAGTGAATCTCTAGGTGTTTTAAATATTATTGAAAATCCTATAGTTCCACAAAAAGAAAAAATAAACGATTTTATAAATTCCATCTAAACCATCCCTTTAAAATATATATTTAATATAAAACCTGCACCAAATGCTATTGCTGAAGCTATTACGAAAGCTTCCATTCCTCGTGACAATCCTGATACAAAATCTCCAGAAATAGTATCTCTTATTGCATTTGTTATAGATACTCCTGGAACTAGTGGCATAAGTGATCCTATTATTATTTTGTCCATATTTTCACCTAAGCCCATTTTAAAAAATAATATAGATAATAATGAAGCAATGGCGGCACCACAAAAATTACTGATAAAAAAAGAAACATCGTATTTTGCTAATATTGTTGTACACATTATAACAATTATACTTACTAAAAAGCTTGAAATAAAATCAAGTCCAGCGCCACCAAATAATATTGAGAAAAAGGCTGCAGAAAGACTACCATAAATAACTATTTCAGCTTGCTTGTAACTTTTTATCATGTTTATTTTTGCTAATTCAGACATTCCTTGTTTTGTGGACATATTAGAGTTAACAAACTTTCTTGAAAAATTATTTATCAAGTCAACTTTATTCAAGTCAATTTTTATTGATTTTATTCTTTGAATATTCGTTGTAAGTTCTCCTTGACATTCTAGTGAAGCAAAGATACCTGTTGGCGTAACAAAAGCATCAACAGCTTGGATATATTTTCTTGATTTGCACATCCTAACTATAGTATCTTCTACACGATAAGTTTCTGCTCCATTTTGAAGCATTATGCTACCTGTTCTAGTTGCTAACAAAAGCAGATTTTTTGCTTCTTTCTGTTCGAATTTTTCTTTAGGAGTCAAATATATCACCTCTATTGTAGGATTTTTACTAGTAAAATCATTATCGAATTTGTGTAATTTAAATATGAAAAATAGTGACTTAATAAACATACATATTACATTATAGTATGAAATGTATAATTTTCAAGTATATAATAGTTTAGTGAGAGATTTCACATTGATTTTATTATAAAATTAATGTGAAATCTCTCTTGATAAAGAGAAACTATAGCTTTTAAATCTTATCTATTATATGATATGATAGTTATGTTTTAGATTTATCTCTAATCTATTTACATAAACAAGTTACTATAATAAAATATAATTAATAAAATATGAAAGGATATATTATGGAATTAAAAACAATAGATAAAGGTAAGAATATAATAGAGAACGTAAAAGAGAATAGTATAGCTGAAGAACTTGGCATAGTACCTGGAGATGTACTTGTTTCTATTAATGATTGTGAAGTTAAGGATATTATAGACTACAAATATCTAATATCAGATGATTATGTGGTTGTAGGTATAGAAAAAGAAAATGGAGATATATGGGATTTTGAGATAGAAAAAGAATATGATGAAGACTTGGGAATATTTTTCACAAACCCACTGATAGATAAGGCAAAGAGCTGTAGAAATAATTGTATGTTTTGCTTTATAGACCAACTTCCAAAGGGAATGAGAAAAACATTATATTTTAAAGATGATGATTCTAGATTGTCTTTTCTTCAAGGGAATTTTATTACACTTACTAATTTAAATGATGAAGATATAGAAAGAATTGTAAAATATAGGATTAGTCCTATAAATATATCTGTTCATACAACAAATCCAGAACTTAGAGTAAGGATGTTAAACAATAAGAATGCAGGAAAACTATTTAGTATTTTAAAGAAATTTAATGAAGCTAAGATTGAAATGAATTGTCAAATAGTGTTGGTACCAGGAGTGAATGATGGGAGTGAATTAGATAGAACTTTGGAAGATTTGTCAAGTTTATATCCAAGTATAAATAGTGTAGCGGTAGTACCAGTAGGTATTACAAAGTATAGGGAAGGTCTTGCTCATATAGAGCCTTTTGATAGCCAAGGTTCCTTAAAAGTAATAAAACAGTTAAAAGCAAAGCAAAATCATTTTATTTCAAAATTAAGAACTAGGTTTGTATTTCCTTCTGATGAATTTTTTTGTGTTGCAGGTATAGAAGTTCCTACTTATGATGAGTATGAAGGTTTTCCTCAAATAGAAAACGGGGTAGGACTTATGAGACTTTTTTTCTATGAAGTTGATCAAGCATTAAAAAGAATTAAAGGTGATATAAGTAGCAATAAAAAATATATTTTAGCTACTGGAACATTAGCAGCAAGATATATGGAATCTATCTGTAAAATGGTTATGGAGAAATTTAAAGGTTTAAATATAGTAGTAGTTCCAATAAAGAATAACTTTTTTGGAGATAAAATTACAGTATCTGGTCTAGTTACAGGAGGAGATTTAATAGAACAACTTAAAGATTATGAGAATTATGATGGAGTAATAATACCAGAGTCAATGCTTAGAAGTGGGGAAGATGTTTTTTTAGATGACTATACTATAAGTGATATTGAAAAGAAATTAGATACAAGAATTATTGCTTCTAAAGTTTCAGGAAGTCATTTTGTAAATATATTTAAAAAGGATGTGAAATAATATGAAGCCAGTTGTTTGTATTGTTGGTAGACCAAATGTTGGAAAGTCAACATTATTTAATAGAATTGTAGGACATAGAATTTCTATTATAGAAGATGCTCCAGGTGTAACAAGAGATAGAATATATGCAGAAGCTGAATGGTTGAATAAGTATTTTATTCTTATAGATACTGGTGGTATTGAACCTTTTAGTGAAGATACTATACTTTCACAGATTAGAAGACAGGCTGAGATAGCCATAGAAACAGCAGATGTTATAATGTTTGTTGTTGATGGGTTAGCAGGTATTACTAGTTCAGATATGGAAATAGCAAATATGCTTAGAAAATCTGGTAAAAATGTTGTATTAGTTTGTAACAAAATAGATACACCCAAAACACCTCATGATATATATGAGTTTTATGAATTAGCTCTTGGAGACCCTATAGCTGTATCTGCAGGGCAAAGCCTTGGATTGGGAGATTTATTAGACAAAGTTGTTGAAAAATTTCCATCTGACAAGGAAACAGAATATGACGAAGATATTATAAAAGTAGCTGTAATAGGAAAACCAAATGCTGGAAAGTCATCTCTTGTTAACAATGTTTTAGGGGAAGAAAGGGTAATTGTAAGCAATATTCCTGGTACAACAAGGGATGCAATTGATACTTATTTTGAACGTGGAGATGAAAAGTATGTATTTATAGATACAGCTGGGATTAGAAGAAAGAGAAATGTATCAGAAAATGTTGAAAGATATAGTGTTATTAGGTCTTATACAGCTATAGAGAGAGCTGATATATGTATTTTAATGATTGATGCAACTGAAGGAGTTAGTGAACAAGATGCTAGAATAGCTGGTCTTGCTCATGAACAAGGCAAAGGCTTGATTATTGCAATAAATAAATGGGATTTAGTAGAAAAGTCTAATAAAACATATTTAGAATTTGAGAAGAAAACAAGAAATATATTATCTTTTGTTACCTATGCACCAATTATTTTTGTTTCAGCAAAAACAGGGAAGAGAGTAAATAAAATATTTGACTTAATAAAAGAAGTTTATAAGAACTATACATTTAGAGCTAAAACAGGAGTACTTAATGATATAATTAATGAAGCAGTAATTTTAAATCCGCCACCTACAGATAAAGGTAGGAGACTAAAAATATATTATGGAACGCAAGTTGGCATAAAGCCACCTAAATTTGTCATATTTATAAATGACAAGGAACTATTGCATTTTTCGTATACAAGGTATTTAGAAAATCAGTTCCGTGAGAATTTTGGATTTGAAGGGACTCCAATTCAAATCGAATTTAATGAAAAGGGGGATTAATATGAATAAGGTATTGATCATTTGTATCATATCCTATTTCATTGGGAATTTTTCTTCTGCTTTTATATTGGGAAAAGTATTTAAAAATAAGGATGTCAGGAATTATGGTAGTGGGAATGCAGGAGCAACAAATGCGCTAAGGGTATTTGGTATTAAGTTTGGTCTAATAGCTTTTATACTTGATATATTAAAAGGGATTATAGCTGCTAATATAGGCAATTATTTTTTGGGATATAATGGAGCTATTATTGCAGGTATATTTGTTGTTATTGGACATAATTGGCCTTTGTTTCTAAAATTTAAAGGAGGAAAAGGTATAGCTGCATCTTTGGGTGTTATGTTATATTTACATTTGCCAACAGCACTTGTATGTATTGCAATTGGTTTTTTTGTAATATATAAAACCAGATATGTTTCTTTAGGATCAATAACAGCAACGATTTTGGTACCTATTTTAGGATGTGTTTTAAAAAGACCTTTTGATAAGAATTTCTTTATAGGTACTATTGTATTGGCAAGTATGGCTATATTTAGGCATAGAAGTAATATAGGTAGGTTGTTAAGAGGTGAAGAATCTAAATTAGGCCAAAGAGTAAACTAAACATTACTTAGGAGGAGATATACGTGATGGATAAAATTGGGATGATAGGAGGAGGTAGCTGGGGAACAGCTTTAGCAATTCTTCTTTCCAAAAAAGGGTACAATATAGATTTGTGGTTAAGAAATCAAAAGCAAATAGAAGAAATAACACTTACAAGAGAAAATGTAAAGTATTTGCCAGGAGTTATCATACCTACAAATGTAAATGTTATAAATGACCTAGAAGAAACTATATCAAATAAAGATGTAATTGTTATATCAGTCCCTTCTCACGGTGTTAGGGAAGTATTAACAGAGGGAAAGAAATACATAAAACCAAATCAATTAATTGTTAATGTTGCTAAGGGTATTGAAAACGAGAGTCTTATGACGGTTTCTCAAATTGTTAAGGAAGTTTTACCAGAAAATAAGTATGCAATTCTTTCTGGTCCTTCCCATGCTGAAGAAGTAGCTAGAGATTTGCCTACAACTGTTGTAGTAGCTTCAAGTGATAGACAAGTTGCCGAGTATATACAAGATACATTCATGACTCCAAAGTTTAGAGTATATACAAATCCTGATGTTATGGGCGTAGAATTAGGAGGCGCACTTAAGAATGTAATAGCGTTAGGAGCAGGAATTTCTGATGGATTGGGATATGGAGATAATACAAAAGCTGCTCTTATGACTAGAGGTAGTATTGAGATGGCTAGATTAGGTGTGAAAATGGGAGGAAACTATGAAACATTTGCAGGACTTGCAGGTATTGGAGATTTGATAGTTACTTGTACAAGTATGCATAGTAGAAATAGAAGAGCGGGAATCCTTATAGGTCAAGGAGAAACCTTAGAAAATGCAATTTCTAAAGTCGGTATGGTTGTAGAAGGTATAAGAACAACTAAATCAGCTTATGAATTATCACAGAAATATAAAGTGGTGATGCCAATCACACAAGAGATATATCAAGTATTATATTCAGATAAAGATGTTAAAAATTCAGTAGTAAATCTTATGTTAAGGGATAGAAAACATGAAATGGAAGATATTTCTCAAAATCTAGATATTAATTGGTAAAAAAGACATACATTTATGTATGTCTTTTTTACCAATTAAAGAGCAAGCAACAGATAGGTTGTTTGCTCTTTTAGTCATAATATCACTACTGAAACATATATATATAATGTTAAATGAGTAATTTATCTATGAATATATTAGAGAAGGAGGGAAGATAGTGGAAAAATTTGACATATACAAAGATGTGGCAGAGAGGACTGACGGAGATATTTATGTAGGTGTCGTAGGGCCAGTAAGAACAGGAAAGTCCACTTTCATTAAACGGTTTATGGAGCTTCTAGTATTACCTAATATTGAAAACAAGTATAAAAAGGAAAGAGCCAAAGACGAGTTACCGTTAAGTGGATCAGGAAAAACCATTATGACGACTGAGCCAAAGTTTGTTCCCAATGAAGCTGTAGAATTGGTACTTAAGGATAATGTTAAATTTAAAGTTAGAATGGTGGATTGTGTAGGCTATTTAGTAAAAGGGGCACTTGGTCATGAAGAGGGAAATATTCCAAGAATGGTTACAACTCCTTGGTATGAAAAGGAAATACCATTTGAAGAGGCTGCAGAGATCGGAACACGAAAAGTTATAACAGATCATTCTACTATTGGCATAGTTGTAACAACTGATGGCTCAATTACAGACATAGACAGATCAAATTATATAAAAGCAGAAGAAAGAGTAATAAATGAACTTAAAGAATTAGAAAAACCTTTTATTATACTATTAAATTCAAAACATCCAAATCTAGACAGTACAATAGCATTGAGAGAAAGCTTGGAAGATAAGTATAATGTATCGGTATTGGCATTAGATTGTTTAAATATGGAGACAGATGATGTAGAAAAAATTTTTGAAAAAATATTATATGAATTCCCAGTTAAAGAAATAAATATTAATTTACCTGGATGGATGGAAGGATTGAGTAGGAAACATAAAATAAAATGTAGCATACTTGAACATTTAAAAGAGTCAACTAAGACCCTTCAAAAATTAAGTGAAGTAGATTCAACAATCAATAGGTTAAAAGAATTAGAACCAATTAAAGATACAGTAATAAGGGAGATAAAATTGGGAGAAGGTATTGCAAATGTAGATATAGTATTGGAAGAGGATTTATTTTATAATGTATTAAAAGAGTTAACAGGTTATGTAATTGAAGGTGAATATCAATTATTAGGGCTAATTTCTAAATTATCTAAAGGGAAAAATGAATATGATAAAATTTCTAAAGCACTAAATGAAGCTAAAGAAGTAGGGTATGGGTTAGTAAGTCCAAGTATAGAGGAATTAGAGTTAGCAGAGCCTGAAATATATAGACAGGGAAATAGATTTGGTGTAAAATTGAAAGCAAAAGCTCCTTCTCTTCATTTTATGCGTTGTGATATAACAACTGAAGTATCTCCTCTCATAGGAACAGAAAAACAAAGTGAGGAGTTAGTTAAATATTTCTTAGATGAATTCGAAGGAGATCCATCAAAGATATGGGAATCAAACTTATTTGGCAAATCATTATATGATTTAGTAAATGAGCAATTACAGGGAAAAGTGAATATGATGCCAGAAGATGCTAGACAAAAGATGAGAAGGACTTTAGAGAGAATAATTAATGATGGCAGTGGTGGATTAATCTGTATAATAATTTAAAAGAGGGTAGATTTTCTACCCTCTTTTAATATGGTCGGAATGACTGGATTTGAACCAGCGGCCCCTTGACCCCCAGTCAAGTGCGCTACCAAACTGCGCCACATCCCGATTTTATTATTAAATTTGTTAAATTCATTATATATTATTAAAAACACTTTGTAAAGTGGCTTTAAGTAATTAAAGGGTTATGGTATACTAAATAATAAGTATCACTAAATTTAATATGGGGGTATTTATTTGTTAAGACATTTTAAATATTTTATTATAATGCTTTTTATTACAAGTGTAATTGGATATATATTTTCAGTATTGAGAGAAAAGATATATTTAAAGAATCACATGATAGTTATAAACAAAAAATCTGTAACTCAAGACCACTTAAACGAAACTGATTTGAAGGAGTTTATTTTTGATGGAAACAAAGTTAAGTCTGGAGATGAAGTAAAAGTTGTTCTTAGAAATAAAAAGAAGTTAGAAGGTATTATTATTGGAGCAAAGAGGAAGGAAAGAGCTATTATATTAGTTACGCATGCTGATGAAGTAAAAAAACTTAAAATAGATAATATTATAAAATTCAAAGTAATAAGTAAGTATGGGAAGTTTTTTAAAGCTTAGAGAGAAGCCTTTTTTATAAAAATATTTAATTACATTGAAGGAATTTTAATATTTACGGCGAATAAGTTATAGATAACTATTAAATTGATAAGGATGGTAAATATGTCTAAGGAAGAAAGAGATAAAAAGAGAAAAAAGAAAAGAAAACTAAGAATTTTTTTTATATCTTTTGTCTTAATCTACTTACTTTTTAGAAGTGTTCCTGTGCTCTATGCTTCAAATATTAAGACTACACTTGTAGAAGAAGGATTTATAGAAGAGTCTGTAGACTTAAAAGCTGTGATTATTAGAAATGAAAGATTATATAAATCTGATGGGGAAGGTAAAATAAGCATATTAAAAGGAGAAGGAGAAAGAGTAAAAGTAGGGGCTAAGATTGCAGAAGTAACATTAGATAGTGATCAATCTGCATTAACAAGTAAGCTTAATGAAGTTAACGAAAAGATTAATTCAGTTGAGAAAGTAAATAAGGAAAAAGAAATAAAAGATGATAGCAAGAAAGCTATTAAAAATACAGAAGAGTTACTAGAAATGATACAGGAAAAAGTTGCTGAGGGAGATTATGATGAAGTTAATTCCTTAAAAGAACAACTTTATGCTTCAGTAGGCAAACAAGCTATTGTTTCAGGTGATGACACTTTGGCAAATCAATCTTTAGAGCAATTAAATATAGAAAAAGAAAGATTGATTAAAGAGATTAAAAATAATACTATTAACTATTTTTCTCAAGAAGCGGGTATTGCTAGCTTTAAAATCGATGGATTAGAAGAAATTTTTAACGGTAAAAATATTAATGACTATTCTATTGATGATATGAAAAAAGCAGAAGAAAGGATACGAAAGATTGAAAAAGGTGACAAAGTAAGTGTAGGAGATACTATTTTCAAAATAATGGATAATTATAATTGGTACATAATGGCTACAGCTGATGAAGTAAAAAAATTAGATGGATTAGAAAAAGGAGATATTGTTACACTTGTTATTAATAATAATGATAAGAAGATTAGAGGGAGATTAGTTAAAATTGAATCTAGCAAAGGACAAGCTTTTATAGTTGTAAAGTTTAATAAATTTTTCCATGACTATTATGATTTGAGAAATATAGATATTAAGCTTATAAAATCAAGTAATGAAGGACTAAAGATACCTGTAAAAGCTATATCTGAAAAGGAAGGAACAAGTGGTGTTTATATTAAAGATACAAGTGGAATAATAAAATTTAGGCCAATTAAAATACTAGGGCAAAATGAAGACTTTGCAATAGTTTCTAAAGGTGATAGTAATAGTTATATAGATGTAAAAGGAAGTGATAAAAAGATAAGGACAGTTAGACTATTTGATGAAATCCTTTTAAGTAGAGGAAAAACAAAAGAAGGACAAATAGTAGATTGACAACGGAGGTGTTTAAAATAGTTATTAAAGATAATCTTTCTAGAGTACAAGAAAACATTGAAAAAGCGTTGATAAGGTCTGGAAGGATGGAGGATGAGGTAACATTAATTGCTGTAACCAAAACTGTAGAGGCAGATGTTATAAATGAAGCTATTAGTTTAGGAATTGACAATATTGGAGAGAATAAAGTACAAGAGATAAATAGAAAATATGATAGCATTAATGGAAATGTAAATTGGCATATGATTGGGCATCTTCAAAGTAATAAGGTTAAGTATATTATAGATAGGGTTAGTTTAATACATTCATTAGATAGACTTTCATTGGCAAAGGAAATTGATAAGAGAGCAAAAGCAAATAATTTAATTAAAGATGTACTTATACAAGTAAATGTAGCAGAAGAAGAAAGTAAATTTGGATTGAAATTAGAAAAGGTAATACCATTTATTGAATCTGTATTAGAGTATGAAAACATTAGGGTAAAAGGACTAATGACTATGGCACCTTTTGCTCAGAATCCTAAAGAAGTTAGATTTGTTTTCAGAGACCTAAGAAACTTAGGTCTTGAAATAGAAAAAAGACATTATAAAAATGTAGAAATGAAGTATTTTTCAATGGGTATGACTAATGATTATGAAATAGCCATTGAAGAGGGAGCAAACATGGTTAGAATTGGAACAGCATTATTTGGTAAAAGAGTATATTAGGGGGGAATGTTATGTCAGCTTTTTTAAACAAGTTTAAGTATTTTATGGGTCTTGAAGATTATGAAGAAGACTACGAAGATGAGTATGAAGAGGATTATGAAGATGAAGAAGATTTAGATGTACCTAAGTCAGTAAGATTGAACAACAAAGTTGTAAGTATTCATAACAACATGAATATGAAACTAGTGGTACATGAACCATTAAATTACGAAGATGCACCAAAAATAATTGATGACTTAAAAATGAGAAAAACAGTTGTTATCAATCTAGAAAATTTGGAATTGGAGACAAAAAAACAAATCTTTGATTTTGTTAGTGGTGGCATATATGCCATTGAAGGAAATATTCATAAAGTAACGAAAGATATTTTTGTTTTAGCTCCAAACAATGTTGAAATTGATGGACGACTTAAAGATGATATTAAGAGTAAAGGCTTGTTTTCTTGGTAAAATATGAAACATAAGAGGGAAGTTAAATGACAGTTTTATTTAAAGCTTTAAATATCCTATTTAATTTAATAGAACTATTTATTCTAATTAGAATTATATTATCTTATATACCAATTAATATGGATAATTTTTTTGGTAAATTTATTTATAACATGACAGAACCAATTTTAAGTCCTTGTAGAGAATTACTATATAAGTTGGGTTTAGATATGGGTTTTTTAGATTTTTCACCACTTCTTGCCGTGTTATTTTTGAGAGTCGCTAGGTATATAATTATTAGCATAATTTTTTAATAACGGTGATTATATGTTTAATGATAAAGAAAAGTATATTGCTCATATAAAAGATGTAGAACAGATATTAAATATGAGGAGAATTTTAGATAAAATACAAATAGTTTATAATACACATCAGGTACAAAGTACAAACTTTTTAAACCCCTATGAATCTAGGCTTGCCCAATCAATATTAAATAGATTTGATCAAGTTTCTTATGTAGAAGATGGCGGCTTTACCAAAGCTGAAAGAAAAGTAATTGTAATTTTTCCTGAGTACCAGTTATTTTACTTGGAAGATAGTCCCATTACTCCAATATCTATTACTGGGAATATAAATGGACTTAAACATAGTGATTTTTTAGGAGCTATATTAAATTTAGGTATAACAAGAGAAAAAGTTGGGGATATTTTAATACATGAGGATAATGTTCAAGTAATAACAGATAATGACATAACAGATTTTATAGTTTTAAATTTAAACAGGGTAAAAAACAGTAATGTTAAAGTTAAAACCATTGATAGAGATGAGATAAGAGAAGGAATAGTTGATTTTAAAGAAGTTACCTTTACTCTTCCTTCTCTTAGATTAGATAGTATTATAAGTAAGGCTTATAATATATCAAGAAATGATAGTATAAATATTATTAAAAATAGAAAAGTAAAGGTAAACTGGGAGCCAATTGAAAAGGCTCATTTTGTAGTAGATGAAGGAGATATTATATCTGTAAGAGGATATGGAAGATTTACACTTTATTCAATTTTACATAGAACAAAAAAAGATAGAATAAAGGTTATGATCAGAATACTTTTATAAATGGAGTGAAGGGAATGCTTACACCATTAGATATTCAAAACAAAGAATTTAATAAATCTTTTAGAGGATATAAAGAAACAGATGTTGATAGCTTTTTAGATGAAATAATTGTAGATTATGAAAATCTTTATAAGGAAAACATTGAGTTAAAAGATAAGATTGTAATTTTAACAGATCAATTAAAACAATACAATAATCTAGAAGACACACTTAAAAACACTTTAGTTATTGCTCAAGGAACAGCTGAGGAAGTAACTAATACAGCAAAACAAAAATCAGAGTTAATTATAATGGAAGCGGAAGGAAAAGCAAAAAGAATAATCGAAGATGCTCATGATGAGGTTATTAATATTCAAAAAGAATATGAAAACTTGAGAAAAGAAATCTATGTTTTTAAGACTAAATTTAAATCATTAATAGAAGGTCAGCTCACTTCACTTGAGAGTTATTATGAAGAAATTGAGAAGGCATCAACAAATGACTTGGCAGATGAAGTCCTTATTGATGAAAAAACAGATGATGTAGATGACATGGGGGCTTAGCCTCTTTTTTTTTTGCTCCTTGACAGAAGCAACAAAATATTATAAATAATATATGTGGTATTAATGTTTTGGAGGAAGGTAAATGACAAAAATTATAAAATTAGATAAAGATACGATTATTGGTAATAAGGATTTCAACATAATAGCAGGTCCATGTGCAGTAGAAAGTGAAGAGCAAATGGATAGAATAGGGAGATTTTTAAGTTCTATTGGTATAAAAATTTTAAGGGGTGGTGCTTTTAAGCCTCGAACTAATCCCAATACTTTTCAAGGTTTAGAGTATGAAGGACTTAAAATATTAAAAGATATAAAAGAAAAGTATGGTTTTTTAGTAGTTTCTGAGATTATGGATCCAAGAGATGTAGAAATAGGGTGTGAATATATAGATATCATTCAAATAGGTTCTAGAAATATGCAGAATTTTGCCCTCTTAAAAGAGGTTGGTAGCATTAAAAAACCTGTACTCTTAAAAAGGGGTATGAGTGCAACTATTGAAGAATGGCTTATGGCTGCTGAATACATTAGAATGGAAGGAAATGAGGATATTATACTTTGTGAGAGAGGAATAAGAACCTTTGCTGACTATACAAGAAATACATTGGATTTAGTAAGTGTACCAATAATTAAGAATTTATCAGAATATCCAATAATTATAGATCCAAGTCATGGGACAGGTAGACGAGAACTCATATTGCCTGCATCAAAGGCAGCGTTAGCTATTGGAGCAGATGGAATAATTGTGGAAGTACATCCAGAACCTTCGAAAGCTCTTTCGGACGGCGATCAATCTTTAGATTTTAATTATTTTAAAGAATTAGTGGATGAAATTCAAAAGTTAAAAGTTCATTTTGATTAGAATGTAAACAAAACCTTTTATATCCATATTATGTATTAAGAATATAGATATAGGAGGTTTTTTTATGGATATAATAAAGTATGATGATTATTTGCTATTGTTTTTCTTACTCTTAATATGGATATGGGATGCTAAATTATCACGAGATAGTATGTTATTCTTTTTCTTGTTATTAACATTTTATGTATCTTAAGATATAAAAAGTATAGAATTATTGAGATATAAATGGGAATATTATCACTGAGGGGAGTTATGTGAAAAGAGAAAAAGATATTAATAAAAAAATTGATGAAATTACATTAGCTTTAGAGAAAACTAAAATAACTGAATATGTTGATTTAATAAACAATAGAAAAAGGCTTTTATATGTAAACTTTGTTCAAGGATTGGCAAGAGGATTTGGTATGGCGATAGGCTTCACATTATTAGGAGCTCTATTTTTATATTTGATGCAACAAATAATCAAATTAAATTTACCACTTATCGGAGATTTTATAGCTGAAATAGTAAAAATAGTAAAGGAAAACCTATAGTTAGGAGGTAACTATGGATAGAGATAAACTTAATTATTTTAAAGACAAGTTAATAGAAGAAAAAAAGAAAGTTGAAGATATATTAAATAAGATGAAAGAAAGCGAATATGGTTCTATGGAGGAATATGCAAGTGAATTATCTTCCTATGATAATCATCCAGGGGATTTGGGAACAGAAATGTTTATGATGGAACATGATATGGGTCTTAGAAATAAAAACAATGATATTCTGTATGAGATAGAGACTTCTCTAATACGTATTGAAGAAGGAAATTATGGCACCTGTGAAATATGTGGTAGTGAAATTTCAGAGGAAAGATTGAAGTTGGTACCATATATTAAGACTTGTATGGAATGTGCAAATAAAAAGATTCCTATAGAAAAGAAGATGAGTTGGAGACCAGAGGAAGAAGATGTTCCAATGCCTTTTGATAAAAGCAATATGTATGAGTTAAAAAATGCAGGAGTTCAGTATGATAAGGAAGATGCTTATCAAGAGGTAGCAAGATATAATAGAGTAGAAAGAGATCCATCTAGTTCCACTGGAGACCTTCAAAATGTGTTTGATGATACAGAAGATGGTATAGTAGAAGATGTAGAAAGTATTTCTGAAGAATATTATAAAGACACCCTTTAGTTAGCTAGTTTTACTAAACTAGCTATTTTTGTTGTAATAAATATAGTAATGGATTAAAATATTATATATAATTAGTAATAGAGGAGGAAATTGACTTGTTGTATGGAATGTTTTTTCTTATGATTGTACTGGATCAATTTACAAAATACTTAGCAGTAAAACATTTAAAGTTTAATGAACCTTTTGTTTTGATTAAAGATTTTCTCAAATTAAGTTATGTAGAAAATTACGGAGCCGCATTTGGTGTAATGCAAAACAAAAAGTATTTCTTTATAATTACAACATTGATTGTTATTATCACAATAATAGTGTTTTTAAAGAAAAACTTTTATTATTTAAATAAGTTAATGAAGGTTTCTTTAGTTATGCTGTTAGCAGGTGCAATAGGAAATCTAATTGATAGAATTCGACTATCATATGTTGTAGATTTTATATCAGTGAGATTTAGTAATGGGTATGAGTTCCCTGTGTTTAATGTTGCTGATTGTTTTATTGTTATATCCACTATTTTAATAGTAATAATGATTTTATTTGAGAAATATGAAGTTTAATGGAGGAAATAATGGAAATTGTTAAGATATATGTTGGCGAAGAGGACAATGAAAGAATTGATGCATTTTTGGCTAGAGAGTTAGATGAATTGTCAAGGACTTATATTCAAAAACTTATTAAGGACAAATTTGTAGAGGTTAATGGAAAGACTGTAAAATCAAGATATCTGATTAAAGAAGGGGATTATATAATAGTTAATCTACCTAAGCCTAAGGAAATAGAAATAGCTCCAGAAAATATACCTATAGATATAGTTTATGAGGATGAGGATATCGCAGTTATAAATAAACCTAAGGGGATGGTTGTACATCCAGCTCCAGGTAATTATTCAAAAACACTTGTCAATGCACTTTTATTCCATATGGATAGTCTTTCATCTGTAAATGGAATTATTAGACCTGGAATAGTACATAGGATTGACAAGGATACTTCGGGCTTGTTAGTAATTGCTAAAAATGATTTTGCACATATTGTTTTAGCGGAACAGTTAAAGGATCATAATATTAGTAGGTTATATACAGCATTAGTTCATGGAAATTTTAATAAATATAAGGGGACAATAAATGCTCCTATTGGTAGAAACCCAAAGGATAGAAAAAAAATGGCTGTTACTAATATAAATAGTAAAGAAGCCATTACTCATTATGAATTAATGGAGAGATTTAGCAAATATTCATTAATTAAGGCAAAGTTAGAAACTGGTAGGACTCATCAAATAAGAGTCCATATGGCTTATATTAATCATCCTGTAGTAGGAGATCCCGTTTATTCAAATATAAAAACTAAATTTAATACAAACGGTCAATTACTTCATGCAAAAAAGTTAGGCTTAATTCATCCAAGAAGTAAAAAGTATATGGAATTTGAATGTGATTTGCCTTACTGCTTTGACAATATAATAAACAATTTGAGAAAAAAGGATAGGGGGATAAACGATGACTACTAAAGCAACAATTTTAGATAAAAAGGCTATTGAGAGAGCTACCACTAGAATAGCAAACGAGATACTAGAGAGAAACAGAGGTACTGAAAATTTAGTGTTAGTTGGTATAAAAACAAGAGGTGTACCTTTTGCTGAAAGGCTTTCAAAGAAGATATATGAAATTGAAGGGGTTAAAATTCCTGTACTTACTTTAGATATAGCATTGTATAGAGATGACTTGACAGAAAAATACGAGAGTCCTGTTGTAATTAATGATGATTTTGAAATTAATATCAATGATAAAATAATTGTACTAGTTGATGATGTTATATTTACAGGAAGGACTGTACGAGCAGCATTAGATGCATTAATTGATAAAGGTAGGCCAAAGAAAGTACAACTAGCTGTATTAATAGATAGAGGTCATAGGGAGTTGCCTATTAGAGCAGATTATGTTGGTAAAAATGTACCTACATCTAGAAGTGAAATTGTTAGCGTTAACTTCCATGAAATTGACAATATAGATCAGGTTATAATCAAAGAAAAAGGTAGAAATTAATTTTCTACCTTTTTTATCTTATCTATTTCACTTTTTGAAGGATTTATAAAAAGTGTATTATTGTTTTCATAGATTACCATACCTGGCTTAGCTCCATTTGGTTTTTTAACATTTTTTTTGTAGGTATAGTCGACTGGAACATTTTGAGAGTTCTTAGCTTTACTATAAAATGCAGATAATAATGCTCCTTCGTATAAGGTACTATCTGGAATTTCTCTATTTTCTGTTCTTATTATCACATGGCTTCCTGGAATATCTTTTGTATGAAGCCACAAATCATCTTTATTTGCAAACCTTAAAGTTAAATAATCATTTTGTACATTGTTTTTTCCAACATAGATGTGGAAGTTATCACAGGATATAAAATGATGTGGTTTAGAAATTTTAGATTTAGTATTTTTCTTCTTTGATTTATTTGAACCTTTAATATATCCTTCATTTATTAGTTCTTCTTTAATCTCCTCTAATTCATCAATTTCTGTACAATTGTCGATGCTTATTAAAACATTTTCTAAATATTCTATTTCAGATTCATTTTGAATAATTTGATCTTTTAGTAACTTTGCGGCATTTTTTAGTTTAGCATACTTTTTATAATTTTTTTGAGCATTTTCTGAAGGGGATAGCTTTGGATCTAATTCAACTATTGTTTTTTCCATATTTTCGGTATAGAAGTTTTCTAATTCAATGCTATCCATTCCCTTTGAAATTTTATATATATTTGAGGATATTAAATCACCATAGATTTTATAGTGTTCTCTATTTTTTGCTTCTGCTAATTCTTCTTTTTGCTTAACAAGCTTTTTCAATGCTCTATCAAGTTTTACTTGGATAGATTTTTTCATAGATAGAGACTTTTGCCCTATTCTATCTATTAAATCTTTATTGTAATAATATTTATCTAAAATATAGCTTATAGAGGGATTTTGCTTAACAGTCATATCTCCATATTGTGTCAATGTTAATGAATGAAAAGCCAGTATTTCATCCCTATCCACGTGGTATACAATATTAGGATCATATTTGTGAAGTGATATATCATTCATTAAACTCTTAAATGAATGATATAGTTTTTCTTTATCATTATCATCTAAGTACTCTAAAGTTTTTCTTTCATCAATTGAGCTTCTATAACATATTTCTCTACTTATCAATGGACTTAATCCAATAAAGTTTGTATATAAAAATTTAAAAACTGGAATATTTCCATTACTATTATTTATTTTTTCTGAGAAGATATTAAAGTTAATATCAATAGGGTTAACTTTATCCCCTGAAGGAGGGAAGTTATATTTAAGACCTGGGAGTACTTGTCGTACCCTACTCATATCAGCAGAAACCCTTTTTATAGAGTCAATTATTACTTTTGAGGATTTATCAACCAATATAATATTACTATGTTTTCCCATTATCTCGATGATTAAATGCTTTGTGCTCAATTCCCCCATTTCATCCATTGATTTTATATCAATACTTATAATTCTATCTAATTCATATTGATATATATCAGTAATTATGCCACCAATTAAATGTTTTCTCATGAGCATACAAAACATAGGTGGAGAAGAGGGATTCTGTTTTGAGTTTTCAGTTAGATATATTCTAGGATTGTTACTACTTGCCGAAATCAAAAGCTTGTAATTTTTACCTAGTTTGCGAAGATGAATTAAAATTTCATCTTTTTCTTGCTGATAAATTTTATCTACTTTACTTTCATTTAATATACATTTTAATTCATAAGCTATATTTCTTGTTACGATTCCATCAAAAGACATTTAAACTCCTCCAATTCTCTTATTATGTTAAGTATAGCATTTAATTATTAATAAATAAATAGTTTATATAATAAGAAGGAATTATTAAGGTTTTGTAATATTCTATAGATTAATTAAAGTAATAGCACTATAATTTATTATGAATTACTTACAGATAATATGATTTTTATTAACAAATGAAAGGGTGAGGAACATGATAAAGAGTATGACGGGTTTTGGCAGGGGAGAGTACAGTGATGGAGTACATACTTTTACAGTTGAGATAAAAACTTTAAATCATAGATACAATGATATTGTAATTAAGATGCCCAAGTATATAAGTTATGTTGAAGAAAATGCGAAAAAATTAATAAAAGAATATATAAATAGAGGTAGAGTTGAGGTATATATTGCTTTAGAGTATATTGATGATGGCAATACAGAAGTAAAAGTAAATACTCCATTGGCAAAGTCTTATAAGTTGGCCTTTGAGAGTATAATTAATGAATTAGGACTAGATGAAAAAATCACTTTAGAACACTTAATAAAGATGCCTGATATTATAAAAGCAGATAGAATAGAAGATGATGAAAATGAGATTTGGCTATGCCTTCAAACAGCTTTAAACGAAGCTCTTAACAATGTAGTTAAAATGAGAATAAGAGAAGGTAAAGAGCTTGCTAAGGATATTAAGTATAGAACTATAAAAATAAAGGAAATGATAGATATAATAAAGGAAAGAGCACCTCTAGTTGTTGAAGAGTATAGAATAAAATTAAAAGAAAGAGTTGAAGAACTTCTTTCTGATGAATATAAACTAGATGATTGTAAACTAGAAAATGAAGCTGTATTTTATGCTGATAGAAGTAATATAACTGAAGAAATAGTAAGATTTAATAGTCATATTAAGCAACTTAAGGATTGCTTAGATAGCAAGGAATCAGTAGGCAGGAAACTTGATTTTCTTATTCAAGAGTTAAATAGAGAAGTAAATACTATTGGTTCTAAATCTAGTGATATTGAAATTGGAAATACTGTTGTAGAAATCAAGAGTGAACTTGAGAAAATTAGGGAACAAATTCAAAATATAGAATAAAGGAGGTTAAAATCATGAATATAAAGCTTATCAATATTGGGTTTGGCAATATAGTTTCTGCAAATAGAATAATTGCTATAGTAAGTCCTGAGTCGGCTCCTATTAAGAGAATGATTCAAGAAGCTAGAGATAGGGGAATGCTAATTGATGCAACTTATGGACGAAGAACAAGGGCTGTTATCATTACAGATAGTGATCATATTATACTTTCCGCTGTACAACCAGAGACTGTTGCTCATAGATTGAATAACAAAGATACAATGGATGTTGAAGGAAATAAAAAGGAGGCATAAACATGGAAGAAGGCTTATTGTTGGTAGTTTCAGGACCTTCTGGCTGTGGAAAAGGTACTATATACAAAGAGCTTCTCAAGAGAAATGCTAAAATTAACATATCAATTTCTGCAACAACTAGAGAACCTAGAAAAGGAGAAATTGATGGTGAAGATTATTTTTTTATAAACGAAGAAAAGTTTGAATCAATGATTAAAAATGATGAATTTTTAGAATATGCACATGTACATACAAATTATTATGGTACTCCAAAAAGCTTTGTTTTTGAAAAAATAGAAAAGGGAAATGATGTACTTCTAGAAATTGATGTACAAGGAGCAATGCAGATAAAAGAAATATATCCTAAAGCAACATTTATTTTTATTCTTCCACCTTCTATGGAAGAACTAAAAAACAGGATTGTAAAGAGGGGTACTGAAAGTATAAAAAATATAGAGATAAGATTAAAAAATGCCAACAAAGAGTTAGAATATATTAATGAATATGATTATGTTGTAGTTAATGATCAAGTCATAAATGCAGTAAATAAGATAGAATCTATTATCCAAGCTGAAAAGTGCAAAACAGAAAGACAAATAAAAAATATTAATAATATATTATAAGGAGGTATTTGGGATGTTACATCCTTCTATTGGTGAAATAACAAAAAAAGCAGACAGTAGGTATACTTTAGTTATGCTTACTTCTAAAAGGGCAAGACAAATAGTAGATGGTTCTAAACCTTATATAGATACTGATTCAACTAAACCCGTTAGTATAGCAATAGCAGAAATATTAGAAGATAAAATAACATACAGAAGACCTGAGATAAAAGGATTTAAGTAGGTGATAAAATGTTAGATGGCAAAAATGTACTAATAGGTGTAACAGGTGGAATAGCAGCATATAAAGTTGCTGATGTGGTAAGTAGGCTAAAAAAATTAAATGCAAATGTAAAAGTAATAATGACTGAAGCAGCAACTGAATTTGTTGCACCTTTGACATTTCAAACACTTTCTCAAAACTTTGTTTATGTAGATATGTTTGCTGAACCAAAGACCTGGGAAGTTGAACATATTTCATTGGCTCAAAGTTGTGATATAGTATTGATTGCACCTGCAACCGCTAATATTATTGGTAAAGTAGCCAATGGAATTGCAGATGATATGCTTACAACAGTAATAATGGCAACTAATGCAAAAGTTGTTTTTGCACCTGCAATGAATACAAATATGTATTTAAATCCTATTGTGGTTGAAAATATTAACAAGTTGAAGAAATTGGATTACCAATTTATAAATCCTAGTGAAGGTCGTTTGGCTTGTGGAGATTATGGAACAGGAAAAATGGCTGAACCTATAGATATTGTTAAATATATTGAAAGTAGGTTGGTAAAAGAGGATTTAAAAGGTAAAAAAATTATTGTTACTGCTGGTCCAACTATGGAGCCGCTAGATCCTGTTAGGTATATGACGAATTTTTCAAGTGGTAGGATGGGTTATTCATTAGCAGAAGAGGCTAGAAATAGAGGTGCAGAAATAGTTTTAGTTACAGGACCAACAAATTTAAATATTCCAAGTGGTGTAAAAGCTATAAGAGTTAATACTACTATGGAGATGTTAAATGCTGTAGAAGAGGAATTTGATGATTGTCATGTACTAATTAAGTCTGCAGCACCTCTTGATTATAGACCTGAGGTTGTTAGTAAGTCAAAGATAAAAAAAGATGGGGATACACTAGAATTAAAATTTATAAAAAATCCAGATATAGCTATGTATTTTGGTAAGAAAAAAGCTGAAAAGATTTTAGTTGGATTTGCAGCTGAAACAGATAATATCATAGAGCATGCTAAGGGAAAGTTAGTGAAAAAGAACTTTGACTTTATAGTAGTAAATGATGTATCTAGAGAGGGAGCTGGATTTAAAACTGATACAAATATAGCGAGCATAATAGATAAAAGTGGTGATATTATGGAATATCCACTTATGAGTAAAAAAGAATTGGCAAATGTTATTTTAGACAAGGTAGCAAAACTGTTAAATTAAAAGCTAGATTAGTTAACTTCTAGCTTTTAATTTTTAATGTGAAGAGGATTGATAGTATGAATTTGCTTACTGCTAAAGTTATTATAGACAATAAAACTTCAAATACTGATAAGCCATATACTTATCTTATTAAAAAAGAAATGGAAGATGATATAAGCTTAGGCATGAGAGTTATTGTACCATTTGGTTTGGGAAATAGGATGATAAAAGGCATTGTTATAAAAATAGAATATGATAATGTAGATACAAATAGACTAAAATATATAGAAGAATTATTAGATGATAAACCTATAATATCAAAGGAAATGATAGAATTGTGTTTGTGGATGAGGAACTATTATTTGTCATCTTATATAGATGCACTTCGTGTAGCTATGCCTCCAGGAGATTTTAAAAAACTAAACACTTATATATATATTGGAAATAAACATACAATAGATGGAAATACTGATTTGACTCCATTAGAAATTGATATTATACGCTTGCTTATGAAGAATGAAAGAGTTAGCTATGAAGAAATGAAGGGTAAGATAAATAGTGGGAGATTGCTTAAAACTATTAGACATTTACAAGAAAAAGGATTTGTAGAAACAACTTTAGAAGTTGAGACAAAGATAAATAAAAAATATGAGAAATATGTATATTTAAATAGTACCAAAAGTGGAATTGAAGAATTGTTATCAGATTTAGATAATAGGGCAATAAAGCAAAAAGAAGTAGTTGAGTACCTTTATGAAGTGAAAGAAAGTTCTATGAAAGAACTTTTAAAAGCTATCAATACATCTTCGGGAGTGGTAAAAGCACTAGAGAAAAAGGGAAAGCTAACTATTATAGATAAAGAGGTATTGAGAGACCCTATTCCTAATCACATTTCAAAATATGACAAACATGAATTGACTATTTTGCAAAAACATTGTTTAGATACTATATTAAATGACATAAAGAATAAGAAAAATGATACATTTTTAATTCATGGGGTTACAGGTAGTGGCAAGACAGAAATTTATCTACAACTAATAGAGGAGTACTTGAACAAGGAAAAAGATGTAATAGTATTAGTACCTGAAATATCTCTTACACCTCAAACGGTAGAAAGATTTGTTGGAAGATTTGGGGAAAATGTAGCAGTTCTACATAGCAGACTTTCTTATGGCGAAAGATTTGATGAGTGGAGAAGGATAAGGGAAGGAAAGGTACAAATAGTTGTAGGTGCAAGATCTGCGATTTTTGCTCCTTTTAAGAATTTAGGATTAGTAGTAATAGACGAAGAACATGAAAATAGCTATAAGTCTAGTATGAATCCAAAATATGATGCAATTCAAGTTGCAGAAAAAAGGTGTAAAATTGAAGGTGCTACATTGGTGATGGGAACAGCTACTCCATCAATTGAAACCTATTATAGAGCTGTAAATGGTGAAATTGGTTTAATTACCTTAGCTGAAAGAGTAAATAATAAGGCTTTACCTACAATGAGTATAATAGATATGAGGGAGGAATTAGACAAAGGTAATAAATCAATATTTAGCAATGAGTTATTTAATGCAATAGAAGAAAACCTAAAAAATAAAAAGCAAACCATGTTGTTTTTAAATAGAAGAGGATATTCAACTTTTGTGTCTTGTAGGAAATGTGGTTATGTTGTAAAGTGCAAGAATTGTGATGTAACTATGACTTATCACCTAAAGGAAAACAGGCTTAAATGTCACTATTGTGGTCTGTCAATAAAAGTTCCAACAATATGTCCAGATTGTAAAAGCAAATATATAAAGTATTTTGGCATTGGAACACAAAAAATAGAAGAAGAAATAAAAAAATATTTTCCACAAGCTAAAGTAGCTAGAATGGATTTTGATACTACAAGTAAAAAGAATAGCCATTTAAAAATATTTAATAGTATGAAAAAAGGAGAAATAGATATCCTAATAGGCACACAAATGATAACAAAGGGATTAGATTTTCCATTTGTAACTTTAGTTGGGATTATAGCGGCTGATACAAGCTTAAATTTACCTGACTTTAGATCCTCAGAAAGGACTTATCAACTATTGACACAGGTAGCAGGAAGAGCTGGTAGAGGAGATTTTGAGGGAAAAGTTATTGTACAAACATATAATCCAAACCATTTTAGCATTGATCTTGCAAAGGACTATGATTATATCGAGTTTTATAACAGGGAGATTAAAATAAGAAAAGAATTTGCTTATCCACCTTTTAAAAGTATCATTACTATAATTACATATGGTACTGAAGAAAAAAAAGTGGAATTATATTCGAAAGATATATATAATAGTATTTTGAAAGAGCTAAAAAAAACATATAGAAGTAAGTTGGTATATGATATATTTGGACCTAATCCAGCTCCTTTAGTTAAACTTAATAATAATTATAGGTGGCAAGTTATTATTAAAGCTGATAATAAAAGCATGAATATGTTAAAAGAAGTAGTTAAATGGGTATGTATTAAAAACAGCCAAAAGAAACAATTTAGTAATTTAAAATATAGTATAGATATTAATCCAAATTCAATATTGTAGGGGGAATGAAATATGGCAATAAGACAACTTAGATATTCAGAAGACCCTATTTTAAGGAAAACATCTAGGGTAATAACTGATATAAATGATAGAATAAAAACGTTATTAGATGATATGGCAGAAACTATGTACGAAAGTGAAGGTGTTGGTTTAGCTGCTCCACAAGTAGGAGTTTTAAGAAGAGTTGTAGTTATAGATGTTGGGGATGGCCTTTTAAAGCTTATAAACCCAGAAATAATTGAAACTAAAGGGGAAAGCCTAGACTATGAAGGTTGTTTAAGTGTTCCTGGTGTTTCTGGAAAAGTAGAAAGACCTGAAAAAGTGAAAATTAAATATTTAGATTTAGACGGAAATGAAAAAGAGTTAGAAGGAACTGGTCTTTTAGCAAGGGCTATGTGTCATGAGATTGACCATTTGAATGGAATACTTTTTATAGATAAAACAATAGAAGAAGAGTAGGAGTGTGCATATGAAGATTATTTATATGGGTACGCCTGATTTTGCAGTTTTTCCATTAGAAAAGTTATTTGAAAAAAAGCACAATATACCCCTTGTTGTTTCTCAGGAAGATAAACCAAAAGGTAGAGGTAAGAAATTATTACCAACACCTGTAAAAGAAAAAGCTTTAGAATTAGGTTTAGAAGTTTTTCAGCCACAAAATATAAATTGTGAGGAAAGTATTAAAAAGATAGGGGATATACAGCCTGATTTTATTGTAGTGGCTGCTTATGGACAAATTCTTAGAGAGGAAATACTTTCTATACCTAAGTATGGTTGTATCAATATTCATGCATCCCTTTTACCAAAGTACAGGGGAGCTGCACCTATAAACTGGGTTATAATAAACGGTGAGAGTGAAACTGGTATAACAATTATGAAGATGGGTAGAGGATTGGATACTGGAGATATTTTGCTTAAAGAGAGCATACCAATAACAGAAGAAGATGATTCAGTAATTATTCATGATAAGTTATCAAACTTAGGAGGAAATCTAATAGTTAAAGTTTTAGAAGGAGTAAAAGAAGGGTATATTAAGCCTGTAGAGCAAGATCATTCAAAGGCAACTTATGCTTCTATGATTCACAAGAAGATGGGAAGGATTAATTGGAATAAGTCAGGTGTAGAGATTGTAAATCTTATTCGTGGATTAAAACCATGGCCTTTTGCATATACTTTTTACAATGATGTAAATGTAAAAATTCATAAGGCTAAGGTTATTGATAAATTTAAAGATGGTGTAAATGGACAAATTGTAAAGGTGACTGATGAAGGTGTATTTGTAAATACGAAAGATTCATGTGTTGTAGTTGAAGAATTACAATTTCCAGGTAAAAGAAAAATGCAAGTTAGTGAGTTTATTAAGGGTAATAATTTAGAAGTAGGAATAGTGTTAGAATAGGAGGGATCGTATGTATGGTTACTATTATGATCCAACAATGATTATTCTCCTTCCAGCGATACTTTTGTCATTATATGCTCAAACAAAGGTAAATAGTGCGTTTAGTAAATATCTCAGAGTACCTAGCTATTCGGGATATACTGGAAGAGAAGTTGCTAGAATGATTTTAGATAGGAATGGGCTTTATAACGTGAGAGTAGAACCTATTGATGGCCAGCTTACAGATCATTATGATCCTAGAACAAATGTTATAAGACTATCATCAAGTGTATATAATGGTACTTCTATTGCAGCATTAAGTGTTGCAGCTCATGAAACAGGTCATGCTATACAACATGGTGAAGGCTATTTTCCACTAATTTTAAGAAATAATATTGCACCTGTAGCAAATATTGGAGCACGTTTTGTTTGGGTTTTGATACTTCTAGGATTTCTAATGAGTAGTCCTACACTAGTAAATGCAGGTATAATATTATATCTTGCAGTAGTATTGTTTCAAGTAGTAACTTTACCTGTAGAATTTAATGCAAGTAGAAGAGCATTGGTACAATTAGAATCGGGATTTGTTAGTTCTAATGAAATAGGTCCTGCAAAAGAAGTCTTGAAGGCGGCTGCACTTACATATGTTGCAGCAACATTAGTTGCTATTGGTCAGCTTATAAGATTGATATTATCTTCTAATAGGAGAAGAGACTAAAGAGGTGGTTTCACCTCTTATTTTTTGTTTTTTTGTATATAATAATATTTGAGGTGATGTTATGAGTATTGGAGCGAGAGATACGGCTCTTAAGATATTGATGGAAGTAAATCAAGATGGAGCTTATTCAAATATATCTATAAAGAGAAATTTAAAAGGTGAATTGGGAAAGCTTGATGAAGGCTTAGTTAGAGAAATAGTTTATGGTGTATTAGAAAATAGATTATATTTAGATTATGTAATAGGAAAGTTTTCAAAGATAAAGTTAAATAAAATGGAACCAATAGTATTGGAAATATTAAGGATAGGGATATATCAAATAAGATTTATGGAAAAAATACCAGATAGAGCAGCAGTTAATGAGTCTGTAAAATTGGCAAACAAGTATTCCAATCCTGGTTCGGTGAAATTTACAAATGGAATCCTTAGAAATATTTCTAGGAAAAAAGAAAGTATAATAGATATAAATGAAAAAGATAAAATTGATTACTTATCTATTAAATATTCACATCCAAGATGGTTAGTTAAAAGATGGATAGGGGAATATGGAGAAGAATTTACTGAAGAATTATGTATTGAAAACAATAAAAAACCAAAATTAAATATAAGAGTTAATGCTACTAAAACAACTAGGTCTGAATTAAAGTGTGTGCTTGAATCTAATGGCTTTGTGGTAAGTGAAACAAATTATTCTACTGATGGACTTATAGTTGACAATCCTTATAGAATTACTGATATGAAAGAGTACAAAGATGGGTTATTTACTATACAAGATGAAAGTAGTATGCTAGTAGCACAAATCTTAAACCCTAGTGAGGGAAGTTTTGTTATAGATTTATGTAGTGCGCCAGGAGGTAAAACAACTCATATTTCAGAGAAGATGAATAATAATGGCAAAATATTGGCAAGAGATATTTATGAACATAAATTAAAACTAGTCAAAGAAAACTATGAAAGATTAGGTAGTACTATTATAGAAACTGAAGTATTTGATGCTACTATATTTGACGAGAAATTAGTTGAGAGTGCTGATTTTATATTAATAGATGCACCTTGTACTGGTTTAGGTATGATTAGGAGAAGGCCAGAGATAAAGTGGAATCGTTTTGAAAAAGACATAAAAGGTATAACTCAAATTCAAAAGAATATTTTAAAAAATGGTAGTAGATATTTAAAACCGGGTGGAGTTTTAGTATATAGTACATGTACTATAGAGAAAGATGAAAATATAAATTTAATAACTGATTTTGTAAAAGAAAATAAAAAATTTGAATTCTGTAGATTTGATCATTTAATTAATTCAAGTAATTCAATGGAGACTTCAAAATATGGTTATGTTGAAATATATCCCAATATCCAACATATGGATGGGTTTTTTATTGCTAAGCTTACTAAGAAATATAGATAAACTATTGTCCATTATGGTATAATATAGTATTAGAAAAAGCTAGGAGTGATTTTTTGGAAAGGGTAGATTTAAAATCCTTATCAATAGATGAATTAAAAGAGCTATTCAAAAGTATAGGTGAGAAGGAATATAGAAGTATTCAAACGTTTAGTTTTATTCATGGAAATATGGTAACTAAAATATCTGATATAACTGTATTGTCGAAAACTTTAAGGGACAAGCTAGAAAAAAACTACTATATAAGTAATCTAGATATTGTAGAGAGATTTGACTCAAAAGTAGATAATACAAAAAAATACTTATTTTTATTGGAAGATGGTAATATAATTGAAAGTGTAGTTATGGAGTATAATTATGGTACTACAGCTTGTATCTCAACACAAGTTGGCTGTAGAATGGGCTGTGCATTCTGTGCATCAACTAAAGAAGGTCTTGTTAGAAGTCTGACACCAGGAGAGATATTAGGTCAAGTTTATGGTATCCAAAGGGATCTTGATATTAAGTTATCAAATCTTGTTTTGATGGGAAGTGGTGAACCACTAGATAATTATGAAAATGTATTGAAGTTTCTCTATTTATTACATAATGAAAAAGGACAAAATTTTAGTTTTAGGAATATTACTTTATCTACTTGTGGTATTGTTCCTAAAATATATGAATTAGCAGAAGAAGAATTGCCAATAACTTTATCTATATCTCTTCATTCTCCTTTTAACCAAGATAGAAAGAAGATGATGCCTATTGGCAAAGTATATTCTATAGATGAAATAATAAAAGCTTGCCATTATTATTTTAAAAAAACAAATAGAAGAATAACATTTGAATATACATTAATTAAGAATAAAAACGATAGAAAAGAGGATTTAGAAGAATTAAGTAGAATATTAAAAGGACTTAATTGTCATATAAATTTGATCCCTCTAAATCCTATAAAAGAATATAAAGAAAACAAAGCAGATAATGAAGTAGTAACGAATTTTAAAACTGAACTAGAAAAAAGAGGAATAAACGCAACAATAAGAAGAGAAATGGGATCAGATATTAATGCTGCATGTGGTCAACTTAGAAGAGATTATATTAAAAATAGAAGTTGAGCACGGTACAAAATAGTGAGGTGATGGCATGCAAATAGGAGTATGCACAGATAGAGGTAAGTTAAGAGAAAACAATCAAGATTACTATTATTCTTCCAAGACATTAGATTTACCTTTGTTTATTGTTGCTGATGGAATGGGAGGACATAAGGCAGGAGAAGTAGCGAGCAAAATGGCTGTTGATGTAATTGTTGAAGTATTTTCAGCAAACAAAACAAATATATTTAGAGATGAGAAGACAATTATAAACACAATCAAACTAGCTATTGATGAAGCCAATAACAAAACATATCAAAAATCTATTGGTAATTTAGAATTTAATGGCATGGGTACTACTTTGACAATGGCTTATATTCTAGGTCAAAAACTGTTGATAGGTCATATTGGAGATAGCAGAGCGTATATTATTCAGGACAATAAAATAAACCAATTAACTGAAGATCATTCTCTTGTTGCAGAATTGGTTAAAAATGGTAGTATCAGTGTTGAAGAGGCACAATATCATCCTCAAAAGAATATTATTACTAGAGCTGTTGGCACTAGTAAGAGCATAGATACAGATATTGTCATTGATGAAGTTAAAAAAGGTGATATAATCTTATTGTGCACTGATGGATTAACTAATATGATTGATGATTTGGAAATTAAAAATATAATTCAAAATAATGATGATATGCAAAACGCATGTGAAAGTTTAGTAAAGAGAGCAAATGAACTAGGTGGACTAGACAATATAACAGCAATAGCTGTTAAAATTGCATGAAATGGGGTGGTGAGATGATTGGAAAAATTTTAGGTGGTAGATATGAAATACTTGAAAAAATTGGTGGCGGAGGAATGGCTTTGGTTTATAAAGCTAGATGCCAGTTACTTAATAGATATGTTGCCATTAAGGTTTTGAGAGATGAATTTACTAATGATGAAGAATTTATTAAAAAATTCAGGCATGAATCTCAAGCAGCTGCTAGTTTATCTCATCCAAATATAGTAAGTATTTATGATGTTGGCTCAGAAGGTAATACTTACTATATTGTTATGGAATATATAAAAGGAAAAACATTAAAGGAAATTATTAAAGAAAATGGGAAACTAACGCCAGAAGAAACTATTAACTATTCCATACAAATAGCAGAGGCATTGCAACATGCTCACAATAATCATATTGTTCATAGGGATATAAAACCACATAATATAATGGTTACAGAAGACAAAAGAGTTAAAGTAACAGATTTTGGTATTGCGAGAGCTGCTACATCTACAACAATGACAAATACTTCAAATGTAATAGGATCAGTTCATTATTTTTCACCTGAACAGGCTAGAGGCAGATTTACAGATGAAAAGTCAGACATATATTCACTAGGTATAGTTATGTATGAAATGATTACAGGAAAAGTTCCTTTTGAGGGTGAAAGTCCTATATCAATTGCACTAAAACATGTTGAGGAAGAAATTATTCCTCCTAGAGAAATTGATGCTTCTGTACCTGAAAATATAGAATATATCATAATGAAATGTGTAAAAAAGAATCAAATTGAAAGATATAGAAATGCTGGAGAATTGTTAAGAGACTTGAGAAAAATCAAGTATTCTAATGGAGAAATAGATTTTGTTGAAGATGCAAATGAACTTGATTCAGCTACTAGGATTATACCAGTAGTTGGTGGTGAGGGAGAAAATGATGATATGGATACTAAAAGGAAAGTAAAACACAAAAAAAAGAAAAGCAATGATGGCAGTAAAAAAGCAGTGTTCTGGGGAATACTTTTATCTTTTCTTGCTGCTACAGGTTTATTTATAGGTTCTTTTAAATTAAAAGGTTTATTTGGTTCTAGTGAAGTAGAAGTTCCTAAGATTATTGGATTACAAGAAGAAGTGGCTAAAGAAGAGATTGAAAGTTTAGGTTTGAAATTTGCAGTTAGAGAAAAAGTGAATAATTCTGAATTCGATGAAGGTCAAGTTGTATATCAAAGTGTTGATGCTGGTACAAAGGTCAAGAAAAATTATCCAATAGAAGTAGATATAAGTCTGGGTGGTAAGCTTGCTAAAGTTCCTAAATTAGAAAATAGGGACATAATGGAAGTAGATGAATTATTAGAAAAAGCTGGATTATCTGAAGGGGAAGTAAAACATGATTATAGTGATACTATACCTAGAAATATTGTTATCAGTCAGGATCCAGAACCATATTTGGAAGTCCCAGAAGGAAGTAAGGTAAGCTTAGTTGTAAGTAAAGGACCTGAAACTAAAACTGTAATTATGCCTAAAATAACAGGGTTAAAGGAAAATGAGGCTAAAAGAGCATTAGTTGCTAATCAATTGAAAGTTGGAGAAGTTTTACCTGAATATAGTGATGATATTCCGAAAGGTGAGGTAATTTGGCAGAGCATTGAAAGTGGTAATGAAATTGAAATTAATACTGCAATAGATATTTCTGTAAGCAAAGGCCCTGAAAAGAAAAATGAAGGTAATAATGGTACAGGTAATGAAGAAATAGTAAGACCTATTAAAATAACATTGCCTCAAGATAGAAACCAAACTGAAGTGAAAATATACAGAACCCAAGATGGGGTTAGTGAATTGAAATATAGTAATGTCCATGATGTTAGTGAAGGAAGCATAGTGGTTAATTTAGAAGGAAAGCCTAATGCTAAATTCGATATATACTTTGATGATGTATATCAGGTTACTTTACCTGATTAAAATTAGGGAGGTCTTGTATGCTAGATGGAGTTATAACTAAAGGGGTTGGTGGTTTCTATTATGTAAAAACCAATACAGGAGTATATGAATGTAGAGCGAGAGGTGTGTTTAGGGAAGAAAATATAACTCCTCTAGTTGGGGATAGGGTTTTAATCAGAGAATCTGATAGCGACAAAACAGGTTATGTAGAGGAGATATTTGAAAGAAAAACAAAACTAAAGAGACCACCCGTAGCCAATGTTTCACAAGCTGTTATAGTTGCTAGTATCAAGAATCCAGACCCTAATCTTTGGTTGTTAGACAGATTTTTGGTGTTAGCTGAAGGAGTAGGTATAAATATAGTTATTGTTATAAATAAAGTTGATTTAGTTGACAAAAAAATAATTGACGATATTTGCAAAACATATGAGAGAGCAAGGTATAAGCTTATATTAACAAGTTCAATGACAGATGAAGGAATTGAAGAGTTGAAAGAGGAACTTAAAGATAATGTCACTGTATTTTCAGGGCCATCTGGAGTTGGTAAGTCATCACTGTTGAATAAAATTCAACCAAAATTAGAATTAAAGACAGGGGAAATCAGCAATAAAACTAAAAGAGGTAAACATACAACAAGACATATAGAATTATTAGAATTAGAATTTGGTGGATATGTTTTAGATACACCTGGCTTTAGTTCATTGGACTTAGATTTTATAGAAAAAGAAGAAGACTTAAAGTATTATTTTAAAGAGATTGAAGAATATAGTACTCAATGTAAATTCTCCAGTTGTTTGCATATAAGTGAACCAGGTTGCAAGGTAAGAGAAAAAGTGGAATCTGGCGAAATAGGAAAGACTAGATATGAAAATTACCTTAGCTTTATCAATGAAATAAAAAGTAATAGGAGGTACTAAAATGACTAAAATTTCACCATCTGTATTGTCTTCAGATTTCAGTAGATTGAGTGAAGAGATTGAGAAAATTGAAAGTGGTGGAGCTGATTATGTACATTTAGATGTAATGGATGGAATTTTTGTCCCAAATATAACTTTTGGTCCACCAGTTATTAAAAAAATCAGGGGTGAAACTGGGTTACCTTTTGATGTTCATTTAATGATTGATAGACCAGAAAGGTATATTGAAGATTTTATAAAAGCTGGGGCAGATATCATTACTGTACATGAAGAAGCTACTATTCATTTACATAGAACTATACAAGCTATAAAGAGTTATGGAAAAAAAGTTGGTGTTGCATTAAATCCTTCAACTCCACTAGAAAGTATAGAATATATTTTAGAAGACATAGATATGGTTTTAATTATGACTGTAAATCCAGGATTTGGTGGACAATCATTTATTCCTGCAATGGAAAGAAAAATAAAAACTCTTAGAAAAATGATTGATAATAATGGCTTAAATGTTGAAATTGAGGTAGATGGAGGAGTAAAGCTTGATAATGCAAAAGAAATCATTAGCTGGGGAGTAGATATATTGGTTGCAGGTTCGGCTATATTTGGAGGAAGAGACGTAATTGAGAAAACAAGAATGTTTAAGAATCTTTAATATATTTTCAATGTTTTTTGTGATACAATGAAGTTAGAACTCAATATTAACACTAGGGGAGCTCTTATAGCTGAGAGGGAACTAAGGTTCCGACCCTTTAACCTGAACTAGGTAATTCTAGCGTAGGAAAGTGATTTGTTAGTTTGTGAAACAAACCCATTGCCTTTTCAGGTAATGGGTTTTATTATTAAATAAGGGGGATTTAATATGTCAAAGAAGTGGAATGTAAAGATGTTAGCTGAAGGAGGAATAATGATTGCACTAGCAACACTGTTGAGCTTTATTAAAATTTATAAGGCTCCACAAGGGGGGTCAGTTACCGCTGGCAGTATGATTCCTATAATGATATTTGCTATGAGATGGGGATTGGGACCAGGTTTACTTGTTGGTTGTGTATATGGATTATTGCAATTTGCTATTGAACCATATATATATCATCCTATACAATTCTTATTGGACTATCCAATTGCTTTTGGATGTTTAGGACTAGCTGGTATTGCAAAAATGGATGATGAACAATTAAGTAATAATAATTATTTTATGATAGTTTTAGGGGTATTATTAGCTATAGGTGGAAGATTGATTTCACATTTACTTTCAGGGGTTATATTCTTTGCGGAATATGCTGGAGACCAAAATCCTTGGGTTTATTCTGCTCTTTATAATGGAGGGTATCTGTTACCAGAGTTTATTATATCTTCAATAATACTTGTGTTAATTTGGAAACCTATAAGTAAAATACAAAAATAATTGAACTGAAGGGATTAAAATGAAAGGCCTTATAATATCTAATGGTGAAATTAGTGATTCAAATATTTTAAAATCTGTAATAGAAGATGTAGATTATATTGTATGTGCAGATGGTGGTACAAACCATATTGCAGCAATCAATGTTATGCCAGATTTAGTAGTAGGTGATTTAGATTCTATTAGTAGTAACACTCTAGAGAAAATTGAAAGTAACAATATAAATATCGAAAGATATAATCCAAAAAAAGATGCTACAGATACTGAGTTGGCTACAGAGTACTTAATAGAAAAAGGATTTAAGGAAATTATTTTTATGGGAGTAACAGGTTCAAGAATTGATCATACATTAGGTAATATTCTTATACTAGATAAATTACTTAAAAAGGGAATTAAAGGTGTTATTATTGATGAAAATAATAGAGTTTATATTACTGATAGTGAATTCTGTGTTTCTAGAGAAGAGGGAACTTTTGTATCTATAATACCTATTACTTCTAATGGAGCAAAAGTAACATTGAGAGGTTTTGAATATGAAACAGATAGGGTAGAGTTTGATTTTTCATCTACTCTAGGTATTAGTAATAAGGTTGTAGAAGAAAATGGATATATAAAAGTTGAAGGTGGAACATGTTTAGTAATCATCTCAAAAGATTAAAAGCCTTATTTAAGGCTTTTTCTTTTGTTTTTGCAACTATTATTTTTTACAGAATACTATGTATAAAAGCTACTTTTGAGGTGATGTGCATGAAAAGGAAAAAGTTTTTCAGAAAACAGCGTTATAGACATTATAATAGATGCACTAAAAAAAATATATTTGGGATTATATTAATAATTGTTGGATTAATCTTAATCCTAAAAGTATTACCTTTAAATTTTTGGTTGTTTATGTTTGGTGTAGCTATTTTGTCTTTGGGTATATTTCTTTATAAATGTAGTTAAAGAGTAAGAAAAAAGGCTTCCGATGTATTAATGGAAGCCACATTTTTATTGAAATTTTCTTATAATGCTCTAGTTACATTCCCAGATCTGAGGCATCTTGTACAAACGTATATTCTCTTAGGAGATCCATCTATAACAGCTTTAACTCTTCTAACATTTGGAGCCCAAGATCTATTATTTTTCTTATTTGAGAAAGTTACTTTATTTCCGTAAGTTTTACCTTTTCCACATACCTCACAAAACTTAGCCATTTACAACACCTCCTTAGCTGACTATATGACATACTATTACATAGTATATACATCATTACATAATAACAACATATATTCTAACACACGAGTGCATATAATTGCAATACAAGATTTAAATATAAAAGTTAAACTGGGAATAGTTGAACTATTTATTGTAATAAGGTAAAATATAGTCATAAATATTTTAGAGGAGGTTTTGGTAATGGCAAGTAAATTCAAAAATGACTACGGAACAGTTAGCATAGATGATAGTGTATTAGCAACAATTGCAGGAGTTTCGGCCATGGAATGCTATGGAATCGTTGGGATGGCAAGTAAAAATGCTACAGAAGGGTTTTTCGAATTAGTAAAATGGGAAAACTTGTCCAAAGGTGTAAAAGTATATACACATGAAGAGAATGAAGTAACTGTTGATTTGCATGTTATACTCCAATATGGAGTGAGAATTACAGTAGTTGCAGCAAATATAATAGAGAAAGTTAAATATAACTTAGAAAACTATACAGGACTTAAAGTAAATAAAATAAATGTATTAGTACAAGGAATTAACGTTCAAAAGTAATATAAGGAGGTACAAACTTTGAGGATAGAGTATATAGATGGTGCAATGCTGAAAAGGGCTTTTATAGGTGCAGCAAACTATCTTGAAGCAAATAAAGAAGAAGTCAATGCATTAAACGTATTCCCTGTACCTGATGGAGATACGGGAACTAATATGTCTTTAACTGTTCAATCAGCAATAAAAGAAATATTGAATCTTGATGAATGTAGTGCTGAAAAAGTAGCTTTAGCAGCTAGTAATGGTTCATTGATGGGAGCTAGAGGAAACTCTGGAGTTATTTTATCTCAATTATATAGAGGATTTGCAAATGGATTAAAAGGTAAAGAAAGTATAGATACAATGGCTCTAGCAGAAGCTCTTAAGCTGGCTTCTGAAACTGCCTATAAAGCAGTAATGAAACCAACAGAGGGAACAATACTTACTGTATCTAGGGGTTGTGCAGAAAAAGCGATAGAGTTATCAAAAAAGGAAAAAGATATAGTTATATTTATGAACAAGGTAATAGAGCATGGAAACCATGTACTTAATAAAACTCCAGAAATGCTTCCAGTACTTAAAGAGGCAGGAGTTGTTGATGCAGGCGGAAAAGGTTTAATGGTTATATTGGAAGGTTCCTTTAAAGCCTTACTTTCTCATGGAGAAATAAAATATGAACCTATCTCTGCTAAAACAGATGAGGTTCATTTTGATCATGATATATCAACGGGAGATATTAAATATGGATACTGTACTGAATTCATTGTAAAAAATACAAATGAAGATGTAGAGGTATTTAAAAAAGAGCTTTCACTTTTTGGTGATTCGCTGTTAGCAGTTGGTGGAGAGAATATGATTAAAGTTCATATTCATACAAATAATCCAGGATTAGTTCTTGAAAAAGGGTTAGCTATTGGTGAATTAAATGATATAAAAATAGACAATATGAGGGTTCAACATAGAAATCTTCTTATAGAAAATGACAATCAAGTAGATGAAAACGAAGTTTCAAAATCAAATAATAAGAAAAAACAGTCTAAAAAGTATAGTTTTATTACTGTTGCTATGGGTGATGGCATTTCAGATGTATTTAAAGATTTAAAAGTAGATTATGTCATTCCAGGTGGACAAACAATGAATCCGAGCACAGAAGATATTTTAAAAGGTGTAGAAAAAGTAGATGGAGAAAACATCATCATATTGCCTAATAACGGAAACATAGTTTTAGCAGCTGAGCAAGCAATGAATATTAGTGATAGAAATATAAAGGTTTTTCCAACAAAGACTATAGCTGAAGGAGTTAGTGCTCTATTAGCTTTTGATTATGAAAAGGATTTAGAGGAAAATCTAAAAGCAATGGAATTAGCAGTTCAAAATGTTAAAACAGGTCAAGTTACTTATGCAGTTAGAGATACTGAAATCAATGGAGTTAAAATAAAAAAGGATGATATTATAGGTATATGTAAAGGAGAAATAATATCAAGTGGTAAGGATAAAGATGATGTATCCCTTGAACTGATAAGGAAAGTTGCAGATGAGGATTCAGAAATTATTACTATATTTTATGGTAATAATATTACTGAAGATGAAGCAAATGAATTAGCAGATAAAATAGAGAGTGAATTAGAAGATTGTGATGTTGAAGTAATCTATGGTGGGCAACCTCTATACTATTATATTTTTTCAATTGAGTAATCAACTATCCCCTACCTATATAGGTAGGGGAAATATATTATTTGAGGTGTTAAAGTGGATAGATTATCTATGTCAGTTCAATATATTAAAGGAGTTGGACCAAAAAGGGCTACTAAGTTGAGACGATTAAATGTATTCACAGTTGAGGATTTGATATATTTCTTTCCTAGAAGTTATGATGATAGGAGGAAGTTTAGCAAGATTGTAGATTGTGTAGAAGGTCAAAAGTTTATTTTAAAGGTTCAAGTGACTAATCATCCAACTGTGTTGAGACCAAGAAGAAATCTTTCCATTTTAAAAATACCTGTGAAAGATGATACTGGAATGGCCCATTTAGTATGGTTTAATCAAGATTATTTGGCTGATAGTTTTAGGATTGGTCAAGTTTTGATTATAAATGGAAAAATAAAAAGAATTGGAAATGAAATTCAAATAACAAATCCAGTTTATGAATTTGAAAATTCCTCAAAAGGAAAGGTGGGAAGGATTATTCCTGTATATCCACTAACTGATAAGCTTAGTAATAATGAAATGACTAAAATTATTAGTAATGCACTTAAAGACAATTTAGATCAAGTGGTAGAAGTTTTACCACAAGAGATTATTGAAGAATTTAGTTTAATGCCTGTAAAAGAAGCGATATCAAACATGCATTTTCCAGTAAGTGGAGAGAAGTTCAATGAGGCAAGGCGTAGATTAGTTTTTGAGGAATTGCTTATTCTTCAACTAGGATTATTTTTAATAAATAATAAAAATAAATCTAATAATCAAGGAATCGTATTTAAAAAGGTTTCAGAAGTTGAAAAGTTTATTAAATCTTTACCGTTTGAATTAACAGGAGCACAAAAAAAGGTTATCAAAGAAATTGAAAAAGATATGGAATGCGAAAGGCAAATGAATAGATTAGTTCAAGGTGATGTTGGTTCGGGTAAAACAGTTATAGCAGTTCTTGCTATGATTAAAGCATGGAAATCAGGTTACCAATCAGTTATGATGGCTCCTACTGAAATTCTTGCTACACAACATTATGAAACAGTTTCTGAAATGTTAAAAAACTATGATGTAAATTGTGAATTACTAGTGGGAAGTCTAACAACTAAAAAAAAGGAAGAAATATTGCAAAGACTAAAAGATGGAGAAATTGACGTACTGATTGGAACTCATGCTGTAATACAGGAAGATGTTGAATTTTATAAATTAGGTCTAGCTATAACAGATGAACAACATAGATTTGGTGTTAAACAAAGAGCAGTTTTATCACAAAAAGGTTTAAACCCAGATATATTGGTCATGACTGCAACTCCTATTCCTAGAACTCTTGCATTAATTTTATATGGGGATTTAGATATATCAGTTATAGATGAATTACCTCCAGGTAGAAAAGAAATTGGTACATATGCTGTTGGTTTACAAATGGAAAAGAGAGTTACTGAATTTATAAAAAAACAGGTTAGAGAGGGTAGACAAGCATATATTGTTTCCCCACTAATTGAAGAGTCGGATTCATTAAATTTGAAGGCAGCTGAGGAATTATATAATAAATTTAAAGACGAAACTTTCAAGGAGTTTAGATTAGGGCTACTTCATGGTAAAATGAAAGGGGAAGAAAAAGACTATATAATGGCTCAATTTAAGACTGGTAATATTGACATACTCATATCAACAACAGTTATAGAAGTAGGTGTAAATGTACCAAATGCTAGTATTATGGTTATCTATAATGCAGAAAGATTTGGTCTAGCTCAACTTCATCAATTAAGAGGTAGGGTTGGGAGAGGTGAGTACAAGTCTTATTGTATTTTGATAAGTGAAGGGAAGAATAAAGTTGCAAGGGAAAGAATGAGAATCATGCAAAAAACAAATGATGGTTTTGAAATATCCGAAAAGGATTTAGAGCTCAGAGGGCCAGGCGAATTTTTTGGAACTAGGCAACATGGACTTCCTGATTTAAAAATTGCCAATTTATTTACAGATATGGATATATTAAAGTTGGTACAAGTAAAAGCACATGATATCCTTGATGAAGATCCAAATCTTCAAAAGGATAAATATAGTCTCATAAAATATAAAATAATCAAAATGTTTAAAGATAAGATTGATAACATAGTTTTAAATTAAAGATTTATTTTATTGTTATAAAAAATATGTTAAAATATTGATAAAAGAGGAGTGATCTTTTGAGAGTAATTTCAGGTAGTAGAAAAGGGTTTAAATTGAAAGCTCCTAAAGGATTAGATACAAGACCTACTCAAGATAGAATAAAGGAGTCACTGTTTAATATTATAGGAAAAATACATGAAGAATCTATAGTGTTAGATTTGTTTTCAGGTTCTGGTGCAATTGGAATAGAATTTTTAAGTAGAGGTGCTAAAAAATCTTATTTTATTGATGATTCACAGGAAAGTATTAGAGCTATTAATGAAAACTTAGAAAAAACAAATTTTAAGGGACAGTCTAAAGTATATAAAAATGATGTTTTTAGAGCTATAAAAGCATTAGATAAGAAAAAAACAACTGTTGATTACATTTTTATGGATCCACCATATAAAAAGGAACTTGAGAAAAAAACACTGAAATTGATTTGCGAAAGTCAAATTATAAATGAAGGTACAACAATTATAGTTGAACATGGAAAGGGATTAGTGCTTGAGGAAACTCTCTTTTGCCTAAAGAAAATTGATGAAAGAAATTATGGAGATACAACAGTGACATTTTATATTAAAAACATAAATTAGGAGGTAAAAAGATGGCAGTAATATATCCAGGAAGTTTTGATCCTGTAACTAATGGGCATCTAGATATTATTAAAAGATGTTCAAGTAAGTTCGATAAGGTAATTGTAGCAGTTTTAAACAATACTTCAAAGCATGTACTATTTACAATAGAAGAAAGGATAAAAATGCTGGAAATGACTGTGAAAGAATATGACAATGTAGAAGTTGATACGTTCTCAGGGTTATTAATAGATTATGCAAAAGAGAAGAAGGTTACAACAATGGTTAGGGGACTTAGAGCTGTTTCGGATTTTGAATATGAAATGCAAATGGCCCTAGCAAATAGAAAATTATTTGCTGATATTGAGACTTTGTTCATGGTATCTAATAGTGAATATGCATATCTTAGCTCTAGTATTGTAAAAGAAATAGCAACATTTAATGGTGATGTTTCATGTCTTGTTCCTAAAGTAGTAAATGAAGCCTTAAAAGAAAAACTAAAAGGGGGTAAGTAAGTTTTATGGACATATTACAATTAATTGAGGAGATTGAGGATATTATTGAAGAAAGTTCATCTATACCTTTTTCAGGAAAAGTAATGATAGACAAAGATGAAATATTAGAAATTATAAAGGAGATAAGGATTAAGCTACCTGATGAAATAAAACAAGCTGGTTGGGTAAAAGATGAGAAACAAAGAATTCTGGCTGAAGCTCAAAAAGAAGCAGATACGATAGTAAATGAAGCAAGAACTCATTTAGAAGAGTTAATTGATCACGATGAAATTACTAAATTAGCTCAAGTAAGAGCAGAGGAGATTATGTCAAGATCTCAAAGCAATGCTAAAGAAATTCGTATAGGAGCTATAGAATATGCAGATAATCTTTTAATGGAAACACAAGAATATCTAAAGGAGCAAATAGATACTTTAGATAAGAATAGACAAGAACTAAGGGGTATGAAATAGATTTATTTATTAAAGAGTATTTTATTTATTGTACTTATTATCAAGCCATAAATGATTAGAAAGATACTACTATACAGTAATATATGTAATGAAAAAGCAGAAATTTTCACCCAGCTATTTATTGATAGTGTATTCCAAAATACAATTTGAGGTTTGAATGAAGGTAAGGTCACGTTTGTATACTTTAGTTTATAAAGGATATAGCTATAAATGCTTGCAAAAGCACCATGTAGTAATTTTGAAAAAACATAGATTTTGCCATCTAAATCTGTAGATTGTATAAAACTTAAGGCTTGACTATGAATTGAAAAACCACTCCATCCAATTAAAAAGTTGATTATTATAATTTTTGATAGGAAAGACAATTCTGTCAATTTGGAAATTTCGGCACAACCAATTGTGATTTCAAATAGACCAGGTAGCAAAGCCTCTAAGGTTTTACAATTTATTTCTAAAGGAGTTATAGCAATTATAATATTATTTATTATATTTATGACATGAGATGTTTTTAGTATCTCTACTACGACAGAATAGAATATCATAAATCCACCAATTATTGTTAGAGAAGAGAATCCACTTTTAATACTATTAGCTAATAGATTAGCTATGCTGGTGTCATTGTTAGATACAAGTATTTTACTAAATGAATATTTCATGCTTATTCTAGTAAGTTTTTGATTGTTTTTATCTGCTTGATTTTGATAAAACCTAAAAATTATACCTACAGTTATCGCACCCAAATAGTGAGGAATTATTATTAAAGGACTAATGCTTTGATTGTTTAACATTCCTGTAGATATAGCTCCAATCATAAATATTGGGCCGGATGTACTACAAAAAGATAGCAGCCTTTGAGCTTCAACTTTTGTAAAGGTGTTATTTTTCCTAAGGGAAGAGATTAATTTTACACCAACAGGGTATCCAGATGTAAAACTCATTACAAGAGGGAAAGCACCTTTTCCAGAAACGTTAAATATAGGTTTCATTAATGGTTCTAATAGTGTTCCTATTAGTTCAACAAATCCAAAATTGATCAACAAGTCAGTTACAATAAAGAAAGGAAAAAGTGATGGAATTATAATATTAAACCAAGTAAGTAGCCCTTTTTTAGCAGCAGTTATGCAGTTGTTTGGAAATCGAATTAAATTAATTACTAACCATATGAATATTAGTAAATACAATATTATTTTAATATTTTTCTTTTTAGCATTTTTTCTAGATTTCATTTTCTACCTCCGTTTTTACAATAAATAGTTTTATAAAAGGTTCCATTAACATAAACATTTTTATAGAAGCTTTTGTTCATATATATTTTAAAAGAAGACATAATATGATTGATTTTAAGAATGTATTGAGGTGATTAGATGACTAATAAACCTAAAATTGGTTTAGCATTAGGATCAGGATCAGCAAGAGGAATGGCACACATTGGTGTAATTAAGGCTTTAGAAGAACAGGGGATTAATATAGATATGGTTTCTGGAAGTAGTGCTGGTGCTCTTATAGGAGGTCTATATTGCTCAGGAATAAAACCTGATATGATAAAAAAACTATCTGTACAAATAGATAAAAAATTATGGATGGACTTTTCCTTTCCAAGAAGAGGAATTTTAAAAGGAGAAAAAATAGAAGAAATACTTAGGATTATAACAGGGGAAAAACAAATTGAAGACCTTGATAAGAAACTAGCAATTGTTGCTACAGATTTAAAAAAAGCAGAGGGAGTTGTATTTACTAGTGGACCTATTTCTAAGGCTATTAGAGCCAGCATTTCAATACCAGGTTTTTTTGAACCTGTAGAGCATAATGGTATATTATTAGTAGATGGTGGTGTTGTAGATAGGGTGCCTATTTCTGTTGTCAAGGACATGGGTGCTGATATAGTTATTGCAGTTGATGTAGGATTTAGTGATTATAATAGCAGGGTGTTTCATCTTCTTGATATTATGCAACAATCTATTGATGTGATGGCAAAGAGAATACTTGAAGCAGATAAAATATATGCAGATATTATTTTAGAACCACCTCTATCTCATATTGATTCTTCTCAATTTGAAAGAGTGGAGGAGTGTGCAGAAATAGGATATAATTGTGCTAGGGAAAAAATGGATGACATATTAAAGGTTATTGATACTTATGAAAAAAACCACCTGATAGAATGATGATATCTTCAGGTGGTTTATTTGTTGATATATGGACTTGTAGTAAAATCTTTGTTTCCCGAGTCTATTTGATTGGTATCTACTCCTAAGAAAAATAAATCCGTAGCAATTTTATCATATTGAATTATTTCATTTAAGTAAGGATCTTTATACTTATGATAGTCAGAAAATCTATTTATTATAGGTACCTTTGAGTTGTTTTTTATTTCTCTTAGTAAAAACATTCCTTTTTCATTCATTCCAAGCACTCTTATATAATTTGGATAAGAATTGTTTAAACGGACAAAAGTTTTTTTGTCAAGATTTAACAATAGATGAATGAGAATTCGCTGTATTCTTGTTTTGGGGTACCTTTTCGTCGTTGTTTCATTAATTACTTGTGTTATGTTATTATATTTTAAGCTATGTTTAATGAATCTGTTTTCTAAGCCAGTTTCTATATCTAATATTTGCAATAAATTTTCTTTATTGACTGTTCTCAATAGATACATTAATATTTCAGAATAATTATCTAATTTATTAAAGCACTTATACTTATGTATATATTCTAATAATATATTGTAACTTTTAGGAGGTAAATTATTTTTTACTCTATCTAAATTATTATTAAACAATTCTTTTCTAATAGCAGTTGCACTTGCTATACTATTAGAAATCTGTTCTTCTTTATAGCCTTGGCCAACTCTACTTATAGTTATTGGCGTTATACCATAATTGTACTTATAGAGAATTTTTAAATATTCAATAGCTAATATATTATTTGAGGATTCTAATATTTTTTTAAAATCATATTTAATAATTCCCCTTTTTTTAAAATATTCTATAGTTGCATTGCTTCTAGCTATAGAAAATGATTGACCATTGTTTAAATGTTTTTTAAGTAAACCTTTATATTCATTAGGTTCTTCTACAAATAGTTTTGCAAGTGTTTTTAAAGGTTCCATATCACCTATTTCACTGCCAAATGAAATATAGTCTATGATATTCAAGGTATTTAAAAGTTTTATACCACCAATAGCAAAGAGTTCTGCACTTTGAATTGAATAAATAGTAGGTAGTTCTATTACTAAGTCTACTCCATTTTCTATTGCCATTTTTGCCTTGCTCCATTTATCAATAAGAGAAGGCTCACCTCTTTGTACAAAGGAACCACTCATTATAGCAATAGAATAGTCACATCCTGTTATTTCTTTTGATTTATTTAGATGATAAAGATGACCATAATGAAAAGGATTATATTCCACAATAAAACCAACAACTTTCATTTAAACCCTCCGTAAATAGTATATTTATAAAGATTATAACACAAAATTTATAGTAGTTGATTTTTTAATGCAATTATAATATCATGATTAATAGTGATTTTATTAAATAAAGGAGGCATAACTAATGAATATACTAGTAATAAACTGTGGTAGTTCATCATTAAAGTACCAATTAATAGATATGAAAGAAGAAAAAGTATTAGCCAAAGGTCTTTCAGAAAGAATAGGTATAGAAGGTTCTAGAATAAAACATAAAACAACTGGAAAAGATGAAGTGATTATTGAAAAACCAATGGAAAATCACAAAGTAGTACTTGAATTAGTGTTAAATGCATTGGTAGACCCAGAGTATGGAGCAATAAAATCTATGGATGAAATAAGTGCAGTAGGTCATAGAGTTGTTCATGGTGGAGAAAAGTTTGCAACTTCAGTAAAGATTGATGATAAAGTAATGAAAGCTTTAAATGATTGTGTAGATTTAGCACCATTACATAATCCACCTAACATAATGGGAATTGAAGCTTGTAAGGAATTAATGCCGAATACACCAATGGTTGGAGTTTTTGATACAGCTTTCCACCAAACTATGCCAAAATCAAACTATATTTATCCACTACCTTATGAATTGTATGAAAAACATGGTGTAAGAAAATATGGTTTCCACGGAACATCTCATAAATATGTTTCACTTAGGACAGCTGATATTTTAGGAAAAGATATTAAGAATTTAAAAATTATTACTTGTCACTTAGGAAATGGTGCAAGTGTTTGTGCTGTTGAAAATGGTAAATCAATAGATACTAGTATGGGCTTTACACCATTAGAAGGTTTAGCAATGGGAACTAGAACTGGTGATTTAGATCCAGCTATAATTCCTTTCTTAATGGACAAAGAAAACTTAACAATCGAAGATGTTAATAATCTACTTAACAAGAAATCTGGAGTATTAGGTATCTCTGGGGTAAGTAGTGATTTTAGGGATTTAGAAGAAGCAGCAGAAAAGGGTAATGAAAGAGCTGAACTTGCATTAGATGTATTTGTAAATAGAGTTAAGAAATATATTGGAGCTTATGCAGTATTAATGGGAGGAGTAGATTCAATAGTATTTACTGCAGGAATAGGCGAAAATTCAGCTGAGATGAGAGAAAAAATATGTGCTGGATTAGAGAATATTGGAATTGAAATTGATAGTGAAAAGAATAACATAAGAGGAAAAGAAGCTATAGTAAGCAAAGATAGTTCTAAAGTTAAGATATTAGTAGTGCCAACAAATGAAGAACTAATGATAGCAAGAGATACTAAAGAACTAGCTTAATTGTAATATATTTCTTGACAAATAAAGTCCACCTTTATATAATTAAACTTGTTAGATTTAAGAGGTGAAACTATGATTATTGATTTAACTGGTTTTCTCGATAGAACTACTGCTAACCTTCACTTTGATAACACTCTTGAGAAAGAAAGTATAGAAATTGGTGGAAGGGAAATATTTTTTGAAAAACCAATTTTAGTTACTGTTGATGTATATAGAGTAGATGGTAGCGACTATTTAAGTGGTTATGTAAACTATGAATACACTGAGAGTTGTGCTCGTTGTTTAAAACAGTTTACTCAAGAAGTAAAGGGTGTGTTATCTGGAAGACTCATTGAAAAAACTAAAGATTACGATGAGGATGAAATAGATGAAGATGTTATTTACTACGAGGGAGAAATCTTGGATTTAACTGAGCATGTGATTAATGCTATAGTTTTGTCCTTACCTATGAAATCTCTTTGCAGTGAAGATTGTAAGGGATTATGCCCAAAATGTGGCAAAGACTTGAATAAGGGAAAATGTGATTGTACAATAGAAGAGATTGATCCGAGGTTAGCAAAGTTGAAGGATTTATTTGAGTAAGATAAGGAGGTGTTTTCGTTGGCAGTACCAAAAAGAAAAGTGTCAAAAGCAAGAAGAGATAGAAGAAGAGCCTCTGCTTATAGGCTTTCAAGGATGTCAGCTGTAGAATGTCCACAATGTCATGAATTGAAATTACCACATAGAGTATGTCAATCATGTGGATATTACAGAGATAGAGAAATAATTGATGTTGAATAGTAATAAAAGATAGTGAGAATGATCACTATCTTTTTCATTTATTTATGGTTGCATTTTTATATTATGTAATATATATTTAATACAGTAGTGCAAATTGCTTTGTTACAGGAGGTTAAAATGAGGATAATAGTTGATGCCGTGGGGGGCGATAGAGGACCTAGTGAAGTAGTTAAAGGTTCAATTCAAGCTATAAATGAATATGACATAAGTGTAGTTCTTGTTGGGAATGATAAGGTTTTAAAAGAAGAACTAGCAAAAAATAATTTTCATGATGATAGGATTCAAATAATACATGCTGATGAAATGATAACAAATGATGATTCTCCGTCGATGGCTATAAGGAGAAAGAAGAACTCTTCAATTGTTATAGGCTTAAATAGTTTAAATAATGGCGAAGGTGATGCTTTTATATCTGCAGGTAATACAGGTGCGCTTCTTGCAGGAGGATTATTCTTAGTTAAAAGATTAGAAAAAATAGAAAGAGCTGCTATTTCTACCGTTTATCCAACTAAAAAGGGAATGTCTCTACTAATAGATGCAGGTGCAAATGTAGATTGTAAACCTCAATTCTTAGAACAATTTGCTATTATGGGTTCAATATATGCAGAAAATGTTTTAGGAATAAAATCTCCAAGAGTAGGTATTGTAAATGTTGGAACAGAAACAGAAAAAGGCAATCTCTTAGTTAAAGAAGCCTATCCCTTGTTAGAAAGAGCAAATATTAATTTCGTTGGAAATGTTGAGGCAAGAGAAATTCCTGAGGGAGTTGTAGATGTAATGGTATGCGATGGTTTTGTAGGAAATGTCATACTTAAATTGACGGAAGGTCTTGGCCAAACAATATTTTCTACTTTAAAAGAAGAGTTTACAAGTAGCTTTTCTTCAAAATTAGGAGCATTAATGTTAAAACCACAGTTGAAATCTTTTAAAAATCGTTTTGATTATAGAGAATATGGTGGAGCACCACTTTTAGGTATTAAAAAGCCTGTTATAAAAGCACATGGTAGTTCTGATGCATTGGCTTTTAAGAATGCTATAAAACAAGGCAAAATTTTTGTAGAAAAAGAAGTAATAAAAGCAATTGAACGAGATATAAATAATTCTGAGAACTAATTTTGAAAGGAGGTGGAATTTGTGATATTTGAGAGAGTAAAAGAGATTATATCAGAACAATTAGATATTAGTGATGATAATATAAAAAAAGATTCTTCATTTCAAGATGATTTTGATGCTGATTCACTAGATATTGTTGAATTAATAATGGCTCTTGAAGATGAGTTTGAACTTGAAATAGAAGATGATGAGGTTGAAAAATTGAAAACTGTAGGAGATGCTGTTGAATATATCCAAAATCATATTCATGATATAGAATAAGCAATCCTATACATAGGTCTCGATGATTCGAGACCTCAAGAATATTCTTGGGGGTAGCAATATGAGGAAAAGTAGTGAAAGGATTGAATCTTTATCAAAATTTCAAGAAGTAATTGATTATAAATTTAAAGATATAACTATTTTAAATAGAGCTCTAACTCATAGTTCCTATGCTAACGAACATAAAAAATCAAATATTGACTATAATGAACGATTAGAATTCTTAGGGGATTCTGTTCTTAGTTTAATTGTGAGTGACTATATATATAAAAAATATCCTGATTATCCTGAGGGTGATTTAACAAAATTAAGAGCAGCTGTAGTATGTGAACTTGCATTAGCATATATAGCTAAAAATTTAAAACTTGGTGATTATTTGTTGTTGGGCAAAGGAGAGGAAGCTACGGGTGGTAGAGATAGAATTTCAATTTTAGCAGATGCCCTTGAAGCTCTTATTGGTGCTATATATCTTGACAGGGGATTGGAGGCCTCTAAACAGTTTGTTATCAAATTACTAGAAAGTGAGATAATTAAAGCCGCAAAAGAAGGGGATTTATTTACAGATTATAAAACCAAACTGCAAGAAACACTACAAAAGACCTCTAAATCTAAAATTGAATATAAAATTGAAAAAGAAGTAGGACCTGATCACGACAAGAAGTTTTTCATGTCGGCTATTATAGATTCAGAAGTTTGTGGAAGAGGTTGGGGAAGAAATAAAAAAGAAGCAGAACAAATGGCAGCAAAAGAAGTTTTAAATAGGATGGGTGTTTATTATGAGTAAGGATTATTATATAATACCAATATTTGTACCACATTTAGGTTGTCCACATGATTGTGTGTTTTGTAATCAAAAGAGAATTACAGGACTTTCAACTCTTATGACAAGTGAAAAGGCGGATATTATTATAAAAGAACATTTGAAGACAATACCATCAAAAGATAGATTTTTAGAAATAGCTTTTTATGGTGGAAGTTTTACTGCAATTGACAAAGATGTACAAGTTGAACTTTTAGAAGTAGCTTATAAATACAAAAAGGAAGGAAAGGTCGAAAGAATTAGACTATCTACACGACCTGATTATATTGATGAAAGAGAACTTCTTCTTTTAAAGGAATATGGTGTTGATATTATTGAATTAGGAGTTCAGTCTTTAGATGAAGAAGTTTTGTTTCATAGTGGTAGAGGTCATAGTAGTGAAGCGGTATATAAAGCATCCAAATTGATTAAGGAAAATGGTTTTTATTTAGGCCATCAGATGATGATTGGCCTTCCAGGTGATACATTTGAGAAGGCATTATATACTGCAAAAGAAATAGTAGAGATGAAACCTTTTTGTGTTAGAATTTATCCCACATTAGTTATTAAGGATACTTATCTAGAAGATATGTTTATGGAGAAAAGGTATAAGCCATTATCATTAGACGAAGGAGTAGATATTTCTACAGATTTACTTATGATATTTAATTACTATGATATAGATGTAATTAGAGTAGGTTTACAACCTACAAAGAACATAACTACAGGTAAGGATGTTGTAGCAGGGCCTTTTCATCCTTCTTTCAGACAATTGGTAGAATCTAATATCTACAAAAAAGTATTAGAAGAATATTTAAGCCAAAATGATTTAGACAAATCGAAGGATTTAGTTTTTGAAATTGACAATAAAGAAATTTCTAATTTTGTTGGTCAAGGGTCAAAAAATATCAAATGGTTAAAAAAAGAAAAATGTTTTCGAAATATAAAAGTATATGGTAAAGAACTACCTAAAAATATTTTTTATGTGAAAAACAATGATTTTTATGATAAAATTGATAAGAAAGTATTTATGAAAGAGTATTTACTTAAAAAGAGTTTAATTTAAATATGTAGCACTCAGGTTTCCTAATTGGAAACCTTTTTAGATAAGTGATGAAGAGGTGTTTGCTTTGCATTTAAAGAAACTAGAAGTTCAGGGGTTTAAGTCATTTGCTGAGAAAACTGAAATTGAATTTAAAGAAGGAATAACCGGTATAGTTGGACCAAATGGTAGTGGGAAAAGTAATATTTCTGATGCCATAAGATGGGTATTAGGAGAACAAAGTGTCAAAACACTACGTGGTAACAAAATGGAAGATGTTATATTTGCAGGTACAGATAAGAGAAAACCATTAGGCTTTTCTGAAGTTACTATTACTTTTGACAATAAAGATGGAATTATACCTATAGATTATTCCGAAGTTTCCGTAATGAGACGAATTTTTAGGTCTGGGGAGAGTGAATATTACATAAACAAAAACTCTTGCAGACTAAAAGATATTAGAGAGCTATTTATGGATACTGGAGTAGGTAAAGATGGTTATTCTATTATTGGACAAGGTCGAGTAGATGAAATATTAAGTACAAGGTCTGAAGATAGAAGAAATATCTTTGAAGAGGCAGCTGGTATTGTTAAGTATAAGGCTAGAAAAGAAGAGGGAGAAAAAAAGTTAGAAAAAACAAATGAAAATTTAGTTAGAATAAATGATATTATATACGAATTAGAAGAACAGATAGAACCATTAAGGAATCAATCAGATACAGCAAAAGAATATGTGAAATTATCAAATAGGCTTAAGGATTTAGAAGTAAGCTTATTTATTAAGGAGATAGATAGGCTTACTAGTGAATTATCAACAATAGAAAATGATAAAAAGTATATACTTAATCAAGTTAGTACCTATATGGAAGAAAAGGGAAAAATAGAAACTAAATATTTGTCTATTAAAAATCAAATTGAAGATATGGATAATTCAATAGAAGAACTTCAAAATGAAAAATATACATTTCAAAGTGGCATAGAAAGAAGTGAGAATAAATTAGTTCTATACGAACAGAATGAAAGTTTTTATACAAAGGAAAAGGAAAGACTTGAAAATGAAAAAAAATTCCTTGTTAATAAGTCTAAAGAATTACTAGCTGAAAAAAATGAAATAATAGAAAAAATAAGAGGAAAAGAAAAGGAATTAATACTTTTAAAAGAAAAATGTATAGAAGAGGAAAGTGCTTTAGAAAAACTAAACGAGGAAATAAACAATAAAGAAAAGTCTATTGATGAAGAGAGAAATAGTGTAGTTGAAATATTTAACCAGATATCTGAAAAAAAGAACAAAGTAAATAGTTTAAATTCTTTTAAAGATAGTATCAGTAAGCGAATTTTAGAGATAGAAAAAGAAATAGTAGAGTTAGATTTTGATAAAAAGTCTAAAGAAAAAGAAAAAAACAAGTTATTAATTGATGATAGAGAAAAGAAAGAAGAATTATTGCAGCATTCAGAGTTTAGGAATAAATATTTATCAGAAGAAAAGTTACTTAAAGAAGAGCATGACATATTAGCTAAGAGTGTTAATGAATCAAGAGGAATATTACAGGGGAAACTTTCTAACTATAATCTACTTAAAAATATGGAGGATGATTATGAAGGTTATTATAAAAGTGTTAGAAATCTTCTTTTAGCTTCAAGAAATGAACGAAGATTAAACCAAGGTATAGTTGGTGTTGTAGGTGAACTTTTAAAAGTTCAAGCTTCCTATGAAAAAGCTATAGAGGTTGCTTTAGGTTCTAGCATTCAAAATATTGTTACCAATACAGAAGAAGATGCAAAAACTGCAATTGAATATTTAAGAAAATATAATATGGGTAGAGTTACTTTCCTTCCTATTTCAGCAATAAAAGGTAGAAAACTAAGCTTAAATATGACGGATATTCTTAAATTAGGTGGTATTAATATTGCTTCAGAATTAGTAGATTTTGACGAAAAGTATTCAAATATATTTGAGTATTTATTAGGTAGAACACTAGTGGTTAAGGACATGGATTGTGGTATTCAAATAGCTAAAAAATATGGATATTCATTTAGAATTGTTACATTAGAAGGTGATGTACTTAATCAAGGTGGTTCTATAACAGGTGGGAGTATGTCTAAAAGTAGCACCAATATTTTAAGCAGGAAAACAAGAATTGAAACCTTATTAGAGGATATAAACAATTTAAAAACTGTTCTTAAAAAAGATGAAGAAAGATTAGTAGCTATTGTAAATGAAATGGAAAAGGGAAATATTAGAATTAAGGATGAGGAAGATAAGATTCAAGCAATTAATATTGAAATTATAAATTTAAATAATGAAATTCAAAAATTGTCGCAAGATATAGAAAAAGATAATATTTCTATAGATAAATATTATCATGAAGTTAATAAATTAAATGAAGAAAAAGAAAATATTGAAATTGAAATAGATTGTTTAAATAAAGAGGCTATCCAGTTAGAGGAAGGAAAAGAATTGGCTTCAGGAAATATTAAAGAAATGCTTGAGAATTTTGAAAAGAAGAGGGAGTTAAAGGAGCAGACAACATTAAAGGTAACCGATTTTAAAATCCAGATTAATGATATTGAAAACAACTTAACTTCCCTAAAAGAAAGAGTTGAAATGATAGATATTGATTATCAGAATACCTTAGTCAATATAAGATCAAAAGATTTAGAGTATGATAAAAATTCCTCCAAAATTGATGGAATAGATGAAATAAGGTCAAATACAAAAAAAGAAATAGCTGATTTTACAATACTTTTAAATAAGAATATAGAACAGCTAAATAAGTTGAAAATAGATAAGGATAAATTTATTGAAAACTTTTCACTTGAACAGCAAAAACTTAAAGATATTAGTGAAAAAGTAAGTCAATTAGAGAAAAATGTTAGTACATTAGATGTAAGATATACAAAGTATAGTGTTCAAATTGAGAATTATAATACTAGGCTACTTGAAGATTATGAATTAAATTATGAAGAAGCTATTGAACATAGAATTGAAATTGATGATACTAAGATTGTTAATAGAGAAATAAAAGAAATAAAGGATAATATAAGGGAACTAGGTACTGTAAACTTAGGTGCTATAGAAGAATATAAGAGAATTAAAGAGAAATACGACTTTATGAGTAAACAGAGAGAGGACTTATTAACAGCTAAAAAATCGCTTAATGAAGTTATAAAAGATATGGAAGTAAAAATGGAAGAACAATTCATGGAAAACTTTGATGTTATAAGGAAGAACTTTGTGGAAGTATTTAAGGAATTGTTTGGTGGTGGAAAAGCTGATGTTTATTTAATGGATGAAGAAAACATACTTAATAGTGGTATAGAAATAATAGCTCAACCACCTGGAAAAAAGCTTCAGAGTCTTTCACTTTTGTCAGGTGGAGAAAAATCACTGACAGCAGTAGCTCTTTTGTTTGCAATACTAAAAACTAAACCTACACCTTTTTGCATTCTAGATGAAATTGATGCAGCTCTTGATGAAGCAAATATTTCCAGGTACACAAGTTATTTGAAGAATTTTTCAGATAATACTCAGTTTATAATGATAACTCATAGAAAAGGTACCATGGAAATAGCTGATATTCTTTATGGAGTTACAATGGAAGAAGAAGGTGTAAGTAGGTTGGTTTCAGTTAAGTTATCTGATAAATTTTCGGAAAAAGCCAGTTAAAGTAAGGAGGAATATTAAATATGTTTAAATTTTTTGATATATTTAAAAAGAAGAAAAAGGAAGAAGTTGATTTAGTTGAAGAAGAAAAAGTAATGGAAGAACCAGAACAAGATGAAACTCCAGTAGAAGAAGTGCCAGATTTCGAACCAGAAGAAGTTTTAGAGCAAATGGAAGAAGTAGTAGATACAGAACCAAAAGAGGTTTTAGAAGCAGTAGAAACAGTAGAAGAAAAAGTAGTTGAAGAACTAGAGGAAGATGAAACATCATTAGAAGATATTACAGAATCAGTTGAAGAAATAGAAGATTCAAATCTAGAAGAGACTCCCAAAATAGACTTTTTTACTAAACTAAAACAAGGTTTAGCTAAGACTAAAAAAGGAATGGTAGATAAAATAGATAGTATTCTTGCATCTTATGGGAAAATAGATGAAGACTTATTTGATGAATTAGAAGAAATATTAATTACTTCTGATGTTGGTGTTGAAACAACAATGACAATAATTGACAATCTAAAAGAAAGAGTAAAAGAGAATAAAGCTACACAAGCTAATGATATTAGAGAATTTTTAAAGATGGAGATAAAAGATGTACTTAACAAAGTTGAAGAAAACAGGGGATTAAATATTGAACCTTCACCAGCTATTGTATTAGTTGTAGGAGTAAATGGGGTAGGTAAAACTACAACAATAGGAAAACTTGCATACAATCTAAGAAGACACAACAAAAAGGTTTTAATAGCTGCAGGAGATACATTTAGAGCTGCTGCAATTGAACAGTTACAAGAATGGGCCAATAAAGCCCATGTTGATATTATAGCTCATAGCGAAGGTTCTGATCCAGCTGCAGTTATATATGATGGGATTCAAGCAGCAAAGGCTAGAAATACAGATGTATTAATATGTGATACAGCTGGTAGACTTCATAATAAGAAAAATTTAATGAATGAATTGAACAAAATTTTTAGAGTAGTGGAAAGAGAATTTCCAGAAGCAACAAAAGAAGTTCTTTTAGTAGTTGATGCAACAACTGGACAAAACGCCATACTTCAGGCAAAAGTCTTCAAAGAAGTATGTGATATTACTGGAATAGTTTTAACAAAATTAGATGGAACTGCAAAAGGTGGAGTGGTTATAGCGTTACAGTCAGAGTTAGAAGTACCAGTTAAACTAGTTGGAGTTGGAGAAGGAGTGGAGGATCTTCAAGTGTTTGAAGTTGAAAGTTTTATAAGAGCACTAATAGAATAAAATTTTGTTGACAAAATTAAATATTTATAATAGAATAATGCTGTCAAGTAATTTACTTGACAGCATTATTCTATACATGGTGATGATAACGATGGAAAAGTTGGTAGAGATTGGAATCCTATTTGATTTTTATGGAAAGCTTTTAAGCGAGAAGCAATACTTAGCTATAGAGCTATATTATTTACATGATTTATCCTTAGGAGAAATAGGTGAAGAATTAAATATTAGTAGGCAAGGGGTATATGATACTCTAAAACGAGCAGAAAATAGACTTTACGAATATGAAGATACATTAGAATTAGTTAAAAAGTTTACTTTTAATAAAGAAAAAATTAAAACCATTTTAAAATATTCCCATGAAATAGAAAGCGTTGCAAAATCAATTAATAGTGAAAAATGTGAGAATAATGCAAAGTGCATACAAATGATTGCTTTGGAAATATTAGAAAATGACCAGGAGGGTATGTGATGGTATTTGAAAGTTTAGCAGAAAAACTTCAAAATGCTCTTGGAAAACTAAAAAGTAAAGGAAAACTTAATGAAAAAGATGTAGACCTTGCAATGAGAGAAGTTAAGCTTGCACTTCTTGAAGCAGATGTCAATTTTAAAGTTGTAAAAAAGTTTATAAAGGATGTTAAAGAAAGAGCAATTGGTTCTGAAGTAATGGAAAGTTTAACACCTGGACAGCAGGTAATTAAGATAGTAAACGAAGAATTGACTTCATTAATGGGTGAGAAAGAAAGTAAGATAGAATTTTCTTCTAATCCTCCCACTGTTATTCTTTTGTGTGGTCTTCAAGGTGCAGGTAAAACAACTACAGCAGGAAAGTTAGCTTTTAATTTAAAGAAACAAAACAAAAGGCCACTTCTTGTAGCTTGCGATGTATATAGACCAGCAGCTATAAAGCAATTGGAAGTTGTGGGAGAACGAGTTTCAGTACCCGTATTTACTATGGGTGATAAGAATAACCCTGTTGATATAGCAAAGGCAGGGGTTGAACATGGCAAGAAGAGTGGAAATGATGTAATAATCATTGATACTGCTGGAAGATTGCATATAGATGATACCTTGATGGAAGAACTTAAAAATATAGCATATGAAGTAAATCCAAAAGAAATACTTTTGGTTGTAGATGCTATGACAGGTCAAGATGCTGTAACTGTAGCAGACAACTTTAATGAAAAGTTAGAGTTAAGTGGTGTAATTCTTACAAAACTTGATGGCGATGCCCGTGGTGGTGCGGCTTTATCAATAAGGTCAGTTACAGATAAACCTATTAAATATGTAGGTATGGGTGAAAAACTAGATCAACTAGAACAATTTTATCCAGATAGAATGGCTTCTAGGATATTAGGTATGGGTGACGTACTTAGCTTAATAGAGAAAGCACAAGAATCTTTTGATGCACAAAAAGCTATGGAGTTAGAGAAGAAAATTCGTACTCAACAATTTACATTTGATGACTTTTTAGATCAACTTGATCAAATGAAGAATCTAGGGCCATTAGATGAAGTGATTGGCATGATACCTGGTATCAATACTAAGAAGTTAAAGGGAATGGATGTAGATGAAAAAGAACTAGTTAGAATTCAAGCTATCATTCAATCTATGACAAAGGATGAAAGGGAAGAACCATCCATTATAGATAGTAGTAGAAGAAAGAGAATTGCAAAAGGTAGTGGTACATCTGTACAAGATGTCAATAGATTATTAAAACAGTTTAAAGAGACTAAGAAAATGATGAAAAGATTCACTGATATGGAAAAGACAATAAAGAAAAAAGGGAAATTTGGACTCCCCTTTTTCTAATAGATGTTTAATATTTTAAAGGAGGTGAAAAAATGGCAGTTAAGATTAGACTTAGAAGAATGGGCGCAAAGAAAAGTCCTTTTTATAGAATTGTTGTTGCTGATTCCCGTTCTCCAAGGAATGGAAGATTTATAGATGAAATTGGGTATTATAATCCATTAACAGAACCTAAAACTATAAAGGTTGACGATGAAAAGGCTATGAATTGGCTTAATAATGGAGCAAAACCAACAGACACTGTGGAGAGACTTTTTAAAGAAATTGGTGTTTATGAAAAACTAAGCGATAACAATGTCCAAGAATAATTCCTAGGGGGTGAAATAAGTGGGAGAACTTGTGGAAATGATTGCGAAGGCTCTTGTAGATAATCCCGACGAAGTTAAAGTCAATGAAGTTGAAGGTACCCAATCTGTTATTATCGAACTAAGAGTAGCCCCAGAGGACATGGGGAAAATAATTGGAAAACAAGGTAGAATTGCTAAAGCGATTAGAACCGTTGTTAAAGCAGCTGCTATTAAGGAAAATAAACGAGTAGTTGTTGAAATTATTCAGTAAGGGATTAGCTTTCTAATCCCTTTTTCTAACTTAATTTGGTAGGTGAAAATATGGATTATATCCAAGTAGGTAAAATAACCAACACCCAAGGAATTAAAGGAGAATTAAAAATACTTCCCCTTACAGACAATATAAATAGATTTGATGAATTAAAAAGTGTATTTATTGGAGAAGAAAAAATAAAAGTTAATATTGAAAAAACCTGGTACAAAAAGGGTTTTGTCATAATAAAGTTTAAAGAATTTGACGATATTAACCAAGTGATTTATTACAAAGATGAATATATATATATAGATGTAGAAGATAAAATTCAATTACCAGAAAATACATATTTTATTTTTGATATTGTTGGTTGCAGAGTAGTTGATACAAGTGGTAATAGTATAGGAATTGTAAAAGATGTTATGACAAATTTTTCTAATGACATATATGTGGTAGAAGATATAAACCTTAGAAAAGAACATTTAATTCCAGCAGTTAAACAATTTGTGGTAGATGTAAATATTGGAGATAAAGTTATAACTATTGAACCAATTGAAGGATTGATAGAATGAAAATAGATGTTTTAACATTGTTCCCTGAGATATTTGAATATATTTTTGGATGGAGTATTGTAGGAAGAGCAATTAAAAATGAATTAGTAGATTTAGGTTGTATAAATATAAGGGATTTTTCAAAGGATAAGCATAAAAGAGTAGATGATTATCCTTTTGGTGGTGGATTAGGTATGGTTATGAAACCTGAACCAATTTATGATTCAATACAAAGTATAAGAAAAGATAATTCAAAAGTGATTTATTTATCACCAAAGGGAAAGGTATACAATCAAAAACTTGCTAACAGATTGTCTAAGGAAGAACACTTAATTCTTTTATGTGGTCACTATGAGGGCATAGATAACAGGATAATAGAAAATTATGTAGATGAAGTAATATCCATAGGAGATTTTGTTTTAACTGGTGGAGAAATACCTGCAATGGTTTTAATAGATTCAATCGTTAGATTGATACCTGGTGTTTTAAGTAGTGAAGATTCATATATGGAAGAGTCCCACTATAATGGACTTTTAGAATATCCGCAGTACACTAGACCGAGAGAATTTAGAGGACATTTAGTTCCTCCAATACTTCTGTCTGGGGATCATAAAAAAATTGAACAGTGGAAAAAATATGAATCATTAAAGAATACCTATTTAAATAGAAAAGAGCTTCTAGAAAAAATAGAATTGACAACTAGGGAAAAAGAATTATTAGAAGAAATTATTAAAAACAATAATGAAAAAAACTAGTTGTAATTTAAATATACATGTGCTATAATACACAGCGTATGGTATAAGGGACGGTCCTCTGTTCGTGAAACAAGAACGTCTAGGGAGAAGGGAGGTATAGACATGGATATCATTAAAATGATTGAAGATGAACAACTTAAAAAAGATATTCCTACTTTTAATGTGGGAGATACAATTAAAGTTCATTACAGAGTAAAAGAGGGAACTCGTGAAAGAATTCAAATATTTGAGGGAACTGTTATAAAGAGACAAGGCGGAGGAGCAAGAGAAACTTTTACTGTAAGAAGAATTTCTTATGGCGTTGGAGTTGAAAGAACATTTCCTCTACATTCTCCAAGGATTGAAAAGATCGAAGTTACTAGAAAAGGTAAGGTAAGAAGATCTAAATTGTATTACTTAAGAGGTAGACAAGGTAAGGCTGCTAAAGTTAAAGAGAAAACAAACTATTAATGTATTGGGACTATTTAGTCCCAATATTTGTTTATTGTATACAGGTACTATAAAATTTATCAATAGTAAGGCTTTATAGTATATGTTTTTGTTATTAGGATGGTGATGGAATGAATATAAATTGGTATCCAGGTCATATGAAAAAAACTAAAGAAGCTATAAAGAAAAGTTTGACTTTGATAGATATTATATATGAGTTATTAGATGCAAGAATACCTATTAGTAGCAAAAATCCAGATATAGATTCTTTAGTTGGAAATAAGCCTAGAATTATTATACTAAATAAATCTGATTTAAGTAATCCTGATAATAATTTAAAATGGCAAAAAAAACTATCTGAAAGTGGAATACCATCTATATTAGTCAATTCCCTAGATAATACTGGAATAAATAACTTGATTCGTAAATCTAATGAGCTTATGAAAGAAAAAAGAGATAATCTAGAAAAAAAAGGTATAAAGAATAAGGCTGTTAGAGTTATGATGGTTGGTATTCCAAATGTAGGAAAGTCTACTTTAATCAATAGTTTATCTGGTAGAAAAGGAGCTAAAACAGGAAATAAACCTGGAGTTACAAAAGGTAATCAATGGATTAAACTAAAAGGTAACTTAGAGTTGTTGGACACTCCAGGAATATTATGGCCTAAATTTGAAGACAAGGAAATTGGTCTTAATTTAGCTTTTACAGGAGCTATAAAAGATGAACTACTAGATATAGAAACCTTAGCGTATAGATTAATTGAAAAACTTGTAACTATATGCCCATGTTTATTAGAAGAAAGATATAATATAACTATATCAGGTAAATCTACAATAGAGATATTTGAACAAATTGGAAAAAAACGAGGGTGTATATTAAAAGGTGGAGAGATTGATTTTGATAAGACAAGTAATATTATTATAGATGATTTTAGAAAATGTAGAATTGGTAGAATAACATTGGAGTTGCCATAAATATGGAGGAATTCATGTGTTAGAATTAGAAAAAGAGTTGTGGGAAAAAGGCTATAATTCTATAGCTTGTATAGATGAAGTAGGACGAGGATGTTTAGCTGGAGATGTGGTTGCTTGTGCTGTAATAATGCCAAAGGGAGTTTTGATTGAAGGAGTTAATGACTCGAAAAAGCTTACAGCTAGAAAGAGAGAAAAGCTAAATGGAAAGATACTAGAAACTGCAATAGCAGTTGGAATTGGACAAGTAGACCCAGTTACTATTGATAAAATTAATATAAAGGAGAGTACTAGGCTTGCAATGAAGAAGGCAGTACTTAATTTGAAAGATAAACAAGGCAATCAAATACTACCAGATTATCTTTTAATAGATGCAGAAGAAGTTTATATTGACATACCTCAGTCTAGTATTATAAAAGGTGATGAAAAATCACATGGTATTGCATGTGCCTCAATTGTTGCTAAGGTATATAGGGATAGCAAATGTCAAATATGGGGACAAGAATATAATGGGTATGCAATTGAAAAGAATAAAGGATATGGAACAAAAGAACATAGAGAAGCTCTAAAAAAAATGGGTCCTTGCCCTATACATAGACTAAGCTTTTTAAAAAAGATTATTTAGGGTGGAATGTATGAGAATTAATGATTTTACTTTAAAAGAAATTTTAACATTAGAGTTGGATGGATCTTTTTGGCGAGAAGGAAGTATTATAAATGGAGAAATAATTGAAGTATTAGAAGATTCTATATTACTTAATATAGAATCTTTGGGATTGATTGAATGTAAAACAGAAATACCTATTGATAATTTAGAAGTAAATAATTTGAAATTTCTAGTAAAATCTAATGATGAAAACTCTATTAAACTTGTACCATTAATAGAAGAACAGCCAAAGGCTCAGGTTATAAATCAAAAAGGAAAAGACATTATATTGGTAAATGCAGAGGAAGACACATCAACTAAAAGCCATGTTATTAAAAATATTTTAGGAGAGCACAATATTGTAGAAAATAAAACTACAGTTGAGATGATAGAAACACTGTTTAAATACAACATTCCTATAAACAAAGAAAACATAGAGAAAAGTATTAGAGTATTGGATAAAATAGATTATATTTGCAATAAGACCTCTGATGAGAAAGTTATACTCTTAAATAATGAATTAGAACCTGTAAAATCTCAAATAATGGATTTTGTTTTAGTAGATAATAGCGAGTACTCTGAAAAAAAGAGTTTAGATTATATATATGATGAAATGAAACCTATGATATCTGAAGGGCAAGTTGATAGTAAACTTATAAAGACTGTTGTTTTTTTGTTAAAAAACAACATAAAAATCTCAGTGAATAATCTAAAAAACATATTTAGGCTTATGGATAATGAGGAAATAATTCCAAAAGACTTAATAGATAAATTAAATAATCATCCAGATAAGTCCAATACAAATGAAAAAAAAATAGATAGTAATAGTAAAGTAAATGTTACTTTTACAGAGAAAGATGTTATTTCTTTAAGAGAATACAATGATGATGTAAAAAAGAAATTAGAATTAATTAAAGATTTTTCTACAAATGAAAAGATAGAGAGTAGTAAAGATATAAAAGAAACCATAAGAGAACTAGGGAATAGAATTGATTTTTTAAATGATATGAATAAAGAGTTGAATTTCATGTATATACCTTTGACTATGAAAGATGGAGAAAGAGATGGTTCTATTTCTTTTTTAAAAAAGAAAAGATATTCTAAGGGAAAATCGGAGAAATTAAATGTTTTTATTAACTTAAACATGAAATATTTAGGCAATGTTAAAATAATATGTGAGGCCTTTGATGGTTTAGTTAATATTAATTTTAATTTAGATGAGAAACATATATCTTTTATCAAACCTTATGAAAAAAAATTGTATAATCTGATTGAAGAAAAGGGTTATAAATTAAATGCACTAAACTATATAACAGACAATAAGACAAGCCTTTTAGATACACTTATAGACAATCATAAGCCTTATTATTATTTAGATGTGCAGGTGTAGATTATGAAAAATGATAAGAATAAAAAGGCTATTGCCTTAAAATATAATAAAGATGATTCATCTCCATTTGTGGTAGCTAAGGGGAAAGGATATGTAGCTGAAAAAATCATTGAGAAGGGAAAAGAAGAAGAAGTTCATATATATGAGGATGAAAATATAATCGATAATTTGATGGAATTAGATTTAGGCGAGGAAATTCCACCTGAATTATATGACGTAGTAGCAGAGATAATTGCATATGTTTATTATTTAGATAGGAAATTAGGTGATATAAATGGGTAGGGGTAATTTGGAAAAGGGATTAAAAGGCGAAGACATAGCTTGTGAATACATAATAGAAAAAGGGTATCAGATACTAGAAAGAAATTTTAGATTAAAGACTGGTGAAATAGATATTATTGCAAGGAAAGAAAATTTATTAGTTATAATAGAAGTTAAAACAAGAACAAATATTAACTTTGGGTATCCTTATGAGGCTGTAAATAAGCGAAAGCAAGATAAAATAATTAAAACAGCATTATATTATGTAAAACTTCATGGTTTAAGAAACATTCAATTAAGATTTGATATTATTGAGGTTTATCTAGGTAAGGAAAGCAAGATAAACCATTATGAAAATGCTTTTATGTAAATACGCGTACATGATCTAAATATATTGAATATTTAAATAAATCTGTAAAGGAGTAGACTATGTATTCGAAAGTTAAAACTTGTGTTCTTCAGGGGTTAAGTGGTTTTATAGTAGAAGTAGAAACGGACATTTCAAGAGGTTTGCCAAATTTCAAGGTAGTGGATTATTAACCCCTTGCATATTTTCATCATCAACATATATCTTTCCAAACAAACTTTTGCATATATCTTTCTTCTCCTGCACCGACAACTCATTCCAAACCTCATCAAAATCAGCCAACAGCTCTAATATCTCTTCAAGGTCAGGTTCAACATCATTAACTTTCACTTCGACTTTTTGGTTCTGTAAGCCTTGTTTTTCCTTATACAACTTATCTATTCTAGCAGATATAACTTCTATAGGTAATTTGTCTAGCTGGTATAAATCCATCAGCTTATCTATCTGTTTATCTATGTCCAAGATTCTGTTTTCTATGACGATGCTATTTTTATTTTCCTTCACATGGCTTAGCTTTTTATACTTTTCTTTTATTAGCTTATCTTTATTTTTTACCATTTCTTTTATTTTCTCTTTTATAATCGGCTCTAAAATATCAGTTCTCCATATTTTATTTTCACACTTAAAATTTTGCTTCCATGAATGTTTTCTATTTTTGCATATATAATATGCTTTTCCGTTTTTAGTGTCTATAATGTACCTTTCTCCACATTGTTTGCAATAAAGTGTCCCAGATAAAAAGTATTTAGGAGTCCTTTTTTGTCCTCTTCTTTTTTCGTATAGTTTATTCGCAGTTTCAAAAGTTCTTTTCTCTATAATTGGTTCGTGTTGCCCTTTGTAATATTCTTTGTCGAAAGCAACTTCTCCTATATAAATTCTATTTTGTATTAGCCTGTATATCGTATGAGTAGAACTGTTCTCCCAGTTACCGTATTTCATAGTGTATCCTTTTTTCATCAAATGTCTTCTTATACTTTCTTCTCCCCAACCTTTTATATAAAGTTCAAATATTTTTCTCACTTGCATAGCCTCGTATTCGTTTACTATTAAAGATCCATCTATATAATCATATCCTATTGGCGGTCTTCCTGCCCCAACCCACAAACCTTCTTTCGCTCTTTCTTTTCTTCCTAATATAGTTCTCTCTTTGATGTTTTCTCTTTCTAGTTGTGCAAATACTGATAGAATACCTATCATAGCACGCCCTAAAGGTGTGGTGGTGTCAAAGTTTTCAGTCATAGATACAAAATCAACTTCATTCGCAAGGAACTTATCTTCTATTAGGTATAAAGTATCTTTTTGGCTTCTAGAAAGTCTATCTAATTTATATACCAGCACAATGTCTATATGCTTTAAATCTCCTAGCAGTCTTTCTAGTGCTGGTCTTTTTATGTTCGAGCCACTATGTCCACCATCTATATAAAAGTCATGTATGGCCCATTCTTTAGCTTTACAGTATGCTATTAATTTTTCTTTCTGCGCGTGTATCGAATATCCTTCATTAGCTTGCTCTAAAGTTGATACCCTAATATAAATTGCAACTTTTTTCATATTCATTCCTCCTTGTGTAGATTGAAAAAATGTAGGCAGTGTCAAATTTGACATACCTATATAGAATAAGAGAGGTACTCTGCAGTTGTACCTCTCTATACTTTACGATATTTTCCTCCTCAACTCTTTGACTATGCCAAGTATTGTCACTTCTCCAGGATGTTTGAATGTTTTTGGTGGGTAATTTGGGTTTATTGGTTTTAATTCTATTTTATTAATATGTTTTATTACTGTTTTTAAGGTAGCATTAAAACCATTTACATAACATGCACAATCTTGGCCACTTTCACAATCTGGTTGTAACTGGATAATTACAGTATCTCCATCTAGGTATTTGGGATACATGCTATCACCTTTGACTTTTAATGCTATATACTTTTTATCCCCTTTCAACCAGTTCACCGGAATATCTTCGTGTCCTTGAATATCTTCTATTGCTTCCAAAGGGATGCCGGCTGGAATAGAACCGTAAACAGGAATCATTATTGAATTATTGTATTCGTTTTCTTCTTCAAGCCCCATGATCCATAACGGAGATACATGCAAAGCTTTTGCCAACAACGCTATTTTATCTCTTCTCATATTTTCGATATATCCAGTTTCCCATTTCATAACAGTACTTTTGCTAACTCCTACTATATTGCCAACTTCTTCTAACGTTAGATCTAATTCTAGTCTTCTGTTTTTTATCTTTTCTCCTAAATTCACTTCATCACCTCCTTACATATGTATTATATACCTATTGTTTCATATATGCAACAATTATTGAAAAATAAATAAAAAAAGTTTCCAAAATTACTTGCATAGTTTGACACATTGTGATAATATAAAAGTATCCTAAAGGAAACAAGAAGGGGGGTGAAAACATGAAATTAAACGAATTAAAGGCGGAAATTGTAAGAAACGGAATGACTATAGAAGAATTTGCAGATAAGGTGGGCATTGAAAGAACTACGCTTTGGAGAAGGTTTAATAATTCAGGAAACTTCACTTTAACTGAAATAACTAAGATAGCTGATGTGTTAAATCTTACTAAGCAAAGGATAATAGAAATTTTTTTTAGCGAGGAAGTTGCATAAAGGAAACTAGGGAGGTGCTTATATGGATTTAGTGATAGAGATATTGGTTAGAAAAGCTATAGAGATTGCAAAAAGAAAAAAGAAGGAGGATAAAAGATGAATGAATTAATTAGCATTTCCAATCAAGGTGGAAAGTTAGTAGTGAGCAGTAGAGAGGTAGCAAGAAATTTTGAGAAAGAACATAAAGATGTGTTGGAAACTATAAGAAATCTCATAGCGGAAAATTCCGCAGTGAAAAATACAATAATAGAAAGCGAATATGTAAATAGTAGAGGCAGGAAATATCCTGAATATTTACTAACTAGAGATGGTTTTACATTACTGGCAATGGGTTTCACTGGTAAGAAAGCTTTGGAGTGGAAGCTAAAATATATCGAAGCTTTTAATAAAATGGAAGAAAGTCTAAAGCGAATATCGACAATGCTTACGGAAGAACAAAGACTACAATTAGCAATATTTAAGGCTAAGTCAGTAGATGAAGCAGGACAAGCAGCAGCGGCTTTGGATAGATATAGACAAAAGCAATTAGAGGACAAGCAACGAGAAATAGAGCATAAAACAGAAGTAATAAAAGGGGTTACAGATGATATTGATATTTACACCAAAAGAAACGTGCTAAATAAAGTAGTTAGATATAAAGGTGCTAATTTTGCAGAAAGATGGAATGAACTATATGACAGGTTCAGAGAAGTATATTCAGTTGATTTAAAGGCAAGATGCGAAGGCTATAATTTAAAGCAAAATAAGAAAAAAGACCAATTATCTACTATAAAGTATGCTGAAAAATTTGGACATATAGATAACCTTTATAAGATAGCTTTAAAACTTTACGAAACAGACATTAATGAGATTTTGAAACATTTACAAAAGATAGCTTAAAAGGAGGATGTTAACGTGGATAAGATTGAAGTTAAAAAATTATTTTGGAAAATAGTAAATGTAATTGAAGGATGTTCAGATACGATTATTAAAAATGGATCAGGTGTAATAACTGAAAGAGGTATGACTATAGAAAATGATTACAGTATTATGTTTGGCTTGGATGATGGGGTTATTAGAATTTATGATAATGAACATTTTCCAATAGCGGCATTTACAGAAGAAAACGAGGTATTGCTAATACTTAAAGATTTATTTGAAGAGTTGGAATAAAAGGGAGGTAATCTAATGGAACTTTACAATTGCTACAGTAAAGAAGAAAAAGCATTACAAGAAATAGAACTGCAAGGATTAAGTAACAAAGAATTAGTTAGCTTGGCAGGAAGAATTAAAAAAGGATGGGATGAACAGGAGCTGGAGGATGAAGAAATAGTAATAAGTGCATTGGTACAGATAGCCGAGGAACTAGGAAGGAGAGTGGGGTAGATGTTGTACTCATTGTACAGAGCGTATAAAGAGATGTCTAAAGTGTTATTTGTA
>Ga0129309_1000057_pt1 | contig 96411 bp, 89 predicted proteins | sample L1105metagenome_FD_94439 | JGI IMG/M metagenome (GOLD analysis project Ga0129309, IMG submission 94439) | Ring-tailed lemur group fecal microbial communities from Wisconsin, USA - L1105 metagenome | ecosystem: Host-associated > Mammals > Digestive system > Large intestine > Fecal | place: USA...
GAGATCAGGATCTGGGGACCGCGGGTGGACCGGCGGACCTCCACCACGTACACCTTCACATGCATGCCCTCGGTGAGCACCTCGCCGGGGACCTGCTCGCCGGCGGTCAGCAGGACCTCGGTGGAGTCAGTGCCGGTGCCGATGCGCAGGCTCACGTTGCCGTTGCGGGGGTCGGCGCGGGTGACCACGCCGGTGAGGATCTCGTGCTGCTTGGAGTTGAACTCGTCATACACCATGCCCCGCTCGGCTTCCCGCAGGCCCTGTATGATGACCTGCTTGCCGTTGCCGGCGGCGATGCGGCCGAACTCCACGTTGTCCACAGGCAGGTTGATGATGTCACCCACCTCGTACTTGGCGGAAATGCGCTTGGCCTCGTCCACCAGCATCTCGTTGTCGGGGTCCACGTAATCCTCCTCGGCCACCACGTTCTTCTGGACGAACATCTTCAAGGTCTGATGCTCCACATCCACGTCCACGATGACATTCTCCACACCGTCGTGGTCCCGCTTGTAGGCGGTGGTCAGGGCCTGGATGATCTTATCCAGCATGAAGCTCTGGGGGATGCCCCGCTCCTTTTCCAGCAGGGCCAGAGCGGCAAAGATCTCAGAGGGGTTGAAGCCCACGGGCTCCTTTTGCTTTTTACCTTTCATTGGTGATTCTCCTTTTATCTTGATACGTCTTTTTCAAACGATGCGTAAACCGATTAAAATTCCACCCGCAGGCGGACCAGGGCCACATCCTTCTTGGGGAAGGTCATGTCAGCCTTGCCCACGGTGACGGTGACGTCGCCGCTGGCTTCGTCGTAGGCGGCCAGGGTGCCGGCGAACTCCTTCCGGCCGTCCAGATTCCGGTACAGCTTCACCAGCACGGGGCTGCCCATGAACCGCGCAAAATCGGCGGGCCGCTTCAGCGCCCGCTCGGCGCCGGCGGAGCCCACCTCCAGCGTGTAGCTGCCCTCAATGGGGTCCGCCTCGTCCAAAAGGTCGCTGACCTTCCGGGAGATGGCCTCACAGTCCAGAATGTCCACGCCGCCCTCCTTGTCAATCAGGATGCGCAGATACCAGGTGCCGGCCTCCTTCACATATTCCACGTCCCACAGGGTGCAGCCCTGCTCGGCAATGGCGGGAGCGGCCAGCTCCGCCGTCAGTTCCGTGATCTTTTTCATGGGAAAACTCCCTTCATCTAGCAGTTTTTGGAAAATTTGCCTGGGGCAAAAAGGCCAACAAAAAGAGCGGACCCTGGGCCCACTCCACATACCTTACTCTTCTAACATACACACCATACCACAGAGAAAGGAAAAGCGCAAGTCTTTTGTTGCGGTTTCTTCCTGATATTGTGTGAAAAAAGCGGCCGGATATGCGGCAACGCGCATATCCGGCTGCAATTCATCCGCTTTTTCCGCGGGAACGGGAGATGCCTCACCGCTTCCGCAGGGCCGCCGCCAGGCAGGACAGCAGGAACAGCCCCAGGTTCGCCGCCACCACGGAGGCACCCACCGGCGTGGACAGGACGAAGGAGGCGGTCAGGCCGGCGCAGAAGCAGGCCACGGAGGTGACGGCGGAGCAGACCACCACGCCGCGGAAGCTCTTGAACAGCCGCATAGCCGTCAGGGCGGGAAAGATAACCAGGGAGGAGATGAGCATGGCGCCCATCATCCGCATACCCAGCACGATGGTCAGGGCCGTCAGAATGGCCAGCAGGGTGTTGTACCGCTCCACCTTCAATCCCGTGGCCCGGGAAAAGCTCTCGTCGAAGGTGACGGCGAAAAGCTTGTGGTAAAACAGGATAAACAGCACCAAAACCGCGGCGCACAGCACCACAGACAGCGCCACATCCTCCCGCGTCATGGCCAGAACGCTGCCGAACATATAGTTGTCCACATCCGTGGTCATGCCGGTGGTGCGGGAGATGACAATGATGCCGATGGCCAGGGAGGAGGCGCTCATAACGGCGATGGCGGCGTCGCTGTTCCAGTGGGGATGGCTGGCCATCCGCAGCAGGAAAAAGGCCGCCAGAACCACCACGGGGATGGAGAAGTACAGCGGCGTCATGCCCAGGGCCACGGCGATGGCCAGGGCGCCGAAGGACACATGGCTGAGGCCGTCGCCGATCATGGAGTACCGCTTCAGCACCAGGGACACGCCCAGCAGGGCGGCGCACAGGCTCACCAGCACGCCGGCGATGAGGGCCCGCTGCATGAAGGGATAGGAAAACATTTGCACCAGGTCCATCACTCCACCTCCTGGAAGCGCCGCCCCTGGGGGGAGGCCAGATACTCCGCCACCGTGCCGCAGAAGCAGCTGCTGCGGCCAATGTGCAGCACGGTGCGGGCGCTTTGCAGGGCGGCTTTCAGGTCGTGGGTCACCATGACGATGGCCATGCCCTCTTTCCGGTTCAGATAGGACAGCAGCTTATACAGGTCCTGGGCCGCCGCCGGGTCCAGGCCGGTGATGGGCTCGTCCAGAATGAGCAGCTTGCTGGCGGCGCACAATGCCCGTGCCAGCAGCACCCGCTGCTGCTGGCCGCCGGACAGGTCCCGGTAGCACTGGTCCTTCAGTTCCAGCACCCCCAGCTTGCCCATGTTCATGAGGGCGGCGGACTTTTGAGCGGGAGAGTAAAAAAAGTGCATCCCCTTTTGATTGAGGCAGCCGGAGAGCACCACCTCGTACACGGTGGCGGGGAAGTCCCGCTGGGCCCGGGTCTGCTGGGGAAGATAGCCCAGATTGCCCCGGCGGATGTCCGGAGACCGCCAGATCTCCCCGCTCTGGGGCGGCAGCAGGCCCAGCAGCCCCCGCAGCAGCGTGGATTTGCCGGAGCCGTTGTCACCCACGATGCAAAGGTAATCCCCCTCCTGGATGGAGAGGTCCAGGTGGGTCAGTACGCTCTGGCCCTCATAGCCCAGGGACACGTCCCGGCAGGCCAGCAGTTCAGGTGCTTCCATGGGCGTCCTCCTCTCCGGCGCAGAGGTCGCACACCCCGGTGAACAGCGTGCCCCGGGGGTCGATGCGGAAGTGGTGGTCCTTTTCCAGGTGGTCGTACAGGGCCTGGAGGTGGGAGCAGTCCAGATGGCGGATGCGGCCGCAGCGGCTGCACTTGAGCAGAAAGCAGTCCCGGTGGTCCTGCTCTGTATGGCCGCAGAGCTGGTAGAAGGCGCCCTCGGCGGTGTTGATCTTGTGGACCTGTCCGGCGGCGGAGAGCTTTTCCAGCTGGCGGTAAATGGTGGCGAGGCCCACGGGACAGCCCATTTGCCGCAGGTCCTCCGCAAGGTCGGCCGCGGTGAGGGATTCCTCCTTCCGCAGTTCCAGACAACGGAGCACAGCCTGCTGCTGTTTGGTGGTGTAGGGCATAGATATCCTCCAAATATGAAAATGATTATCGTTCTCATATTATAAACGGGCTTTAAAAAATGTCAAGTGCAGTTGCAAAATCCAGGAAATTGGAGTATGGTTAAATCAAACATCACAGTTGCGCAACGGCGCGCAACAGAATAACAGGAGAGACTTGCATGAAAACCTCACTGGTCATCATGGCGGCGGGCCTGGGCTCCCGCTACGGCGGCAGCAAGCAGGTGGACGGCATCGGCCCCCACAATGAAATCCTGATGGAGTATTCCATCTATGACGCCATTCGGGCGGGCTTCAGCAAGGTGGTATTTATCATCAAGCCGGAGATGGAGGAGATGATGCACCGCCTGTGCGGAGACTATCTGGCGAAAAAGACAGCCGGGGACGGCAGCCCCGTGGAGGTGGCATACGCCTTCCAGGATTACACCTCCCTGCCGGCGTTTTACCAGGTCCCGCCGGAGCGGACAAAACCCTTCGGCACGGTCCACGCTCTGCTGTGTGCGGAAAGCGTGGTCCATGAGCCCTGCTGCGTCATCAACGCAGACGATTATTATGGTTTGGACGCGTACCGGACCATGTACCGGGCATTGCAGGAGCTGCCGGAAACAGGGGAGGCTACCATGGTGGGCTACCTGCTGAAAAATACCGCCAGCCTCCACGGCACGGTATCCCGCGGCGTGTGCACGGTGAAGGGCGGCTGGCTGGCCTCCGTCAAGGAAACGGCGAAAATTCAGATGTACCCGGACGGATCCCTGCGGGACCTGGAGGCGGACCTGCCTCTGGAGCCGGAGAGCGTGGTGTCCATGAATTACTGGGGCTTCATGCCCAGTATTTTCCCGGAACTGCGGGCTTATTTTGAGCGGTTTTTGCAGGGAGACGGCGGCCGGGCGCTGAAGTCGGAGTGCCTGCTGCCGGTGATGGTGGACGACCTGATGCGGGAGGGCCGACTGCGGGTGTCCGTGCTGAGCTCCAGGGACAAGTGGTTCGGCATGACCTATCAGGAGGACCGTGCCGTCGTAGCGGAGGAGCTGCGCAAGCTCCACGAAAACGGAACCTATCCGGACAGTCTGCGTGAATAAAAAGACGCACCGCCCGCGGCAAAAGCTGCGGGCGGTGCTGTTTTCCAACGGAGGTTGTCCCAGGAATTTTGTCATAATTTGATACCGAATTTTTTATTTTTTGTGTCGACTTTTTTCGCCGGATACCGTCTAATAAATATAGAAAGACATTCGGAGGGAAGTCCCTATGGAGAGAACGAAAAAACGAAGCCACAAAAGGCGGCGCCTGCTGGGCACGGCGGCGCTGGTGAGTGCTTTGGCGGTGCTGCTGTCCGGTGATCCTCCGGCCTCCGCTGTGCCTGAGCAGCCGGTGCTTCCGGAGGAAACGGCACAGGAGGAGCTGATCCGGGCCCGGGTGCTGGAGCCCATACCCGAGACAGAGCCCGGGGAAGCGGAAGAGCCCGGGAAGCCCGAGACCATGCTGGTGCCCGAGAGCGAGCCGGTGGAGGATGGCTATTTCACGGACACGGTGTTTCTGGGAGACTCCCGGACGGAGGGCTTCCACCTGTACAGCGGGCTGCAGGAAGGAGAGTACCTGTACGCCGTGGGCGCTACGGTGGAGTCGGTGTTCACCAAGCCCACCCAGGAGACGGCGGCGGGGAAGGTACCCATGCTGGACGCCCTGGCGGAGCTGGAGTGCGGCAAGGTGTACATCATGCTGGGGGCCAACGAGCTGGGATGGCCCAGAAGCGAGGCGTTTCACGACCAGTACGGCAAGGTCATCGACCGTATCCGGGAGGACCATCCCGATGCGGAAGTAGTCATTCAGTCCATCCTGCCGGTCAGTGCCGTCCAGGAGGCCAAGGGCAGCTATGTGAACAACAGCCGCATCCAGACCTATAATGCGATTTTGGAGGAGCTGGCGCTGGAAAAAGAGTGCCCGTACCTCAATGTAAGCGAGGCGGTCACCGGAGAGGATGGCTGCCTCCGGCCAGAGCTGACCACCGACGGCATCCATTTGAATACTGCCGGCTGCAAAGAGTGGCTGAATTATCTGCGGACCCACGCCGTATCCTGACGGGAGCGCCGCGAAAAACATACAAACGCAAGGGCCTTCGGGGTGGCGCTCCGGAGGCCCTTATTTACTTTTCGTACAGATTTCCCGGAGCGGCTTCATGCAGAATTGCTGAAAAATTGACGAGGCATGACAATTACTTGACAAATGGATGGAAAAAAGGTATATAATATAGCCGTACAAAAGGTACATGTCCCCCGGAAAGGGGAATTTTCTTCACCCTAGTTTTGGAAAGTAATTCCGCTATACGGAAAAATGGAAGAAGCAGGGGTGAAGAATGGGAGAAACGAGAAACATTTGAGGAGGAAAAAAGCATCATGATCATGAAGTTCCTGAAAAAGATCCCCGCAGGTATGATGGTCGTGCCTATGCTGTTGGGTGCGTTCATCAATACTTTCTTCCCCCAGATCACCGGCATTGGTTCTTTCACCACCGCTATCTTCACCAGCGCCGGCGCCAACACTGCCATCGGTATCCAGCTGTTCTGCCTGGGCACTACCTTGCAGGTCCGTCAGATGGGCGGCGTCATCAAGCGCGGCGGCGTCCTGCTGATCTCCAAGTTCATCATCGGCGCTGTGATCGGCGTCGGTGTTGGCAAGATCTTCGGGCCTGAGGGCCTGCTGGGCCTGAGCGCCCTGGCCATCATCTCCGCCGTCACCAACTCCAACGGCTCTGTGTACCTGGCCCTGATGAACAGCTACGGCGACACCGTGGACCAGGCTGCCATGCCTCTGCTGGCCATCAACGACGGCCCCATGCTGACCATGATCGCCATGGGTATCGGCGGTCTGGCCGACATCCCCTTCATGGCTCTGATCGCCGCCATCGGCCCCATCCTGGTGGGCATGATCCTGGGCAACATCGATAAGGACCTGTCTGACTTCCTGGCTCCCGCCGGCAGCATCCTGCTTCCCTTCGTGGGCTTCTGCCTGGGCTCCGGCATGAACCTGACCAACATCGTCAAGGGCGGCGCCCAGGGCATCCTGCTGGGCCTGATCACCTGCCTGATCGGCGGTTCCTTCATCGTCCTGTGCGACAAGTTCATCAGCCGCCGTCCCGGCTACGCCGGCTGGGCCGTGGCCACCACCGCCGGCAACGCCGTGGCCGTTCCCGCTGTCATTGCGCAGGCCGACCCCTCCTGGGCCGCCTGGTCTGACATCGCCACCTCTCAGGTCGCCGCTTCCGCCATCCTGACTGCCATCCTGGTCCCCATCATCACTTCCTGGTGGGCCAAGAAGTTCGGCTGCCCCAAGTTCCCCAAGGACGAGGCCCAGAAGGCCCTGTTTGAAAAGGGCTGAAAATAAAACCGAGGATTGAAAGGAGATTCCACTATGCTGAATGCCATGATCGTCGAGCCCCAGGACAACGTGGTGGTTGCCATCGAGCCCATCAAGAAGGGTGACACCGTTACTTACAAGTGCGCCGGTGAGGAAAAGACCCTGACCGCCCTGGAGGACATCACCATTTACCACAAGTTGGCTGCCTGCGACATCGCCAAGGGCCAGCCCATCAGCAAGTACGGTGAGCACATCGGCCTGGCCGCCCGCGACATCAAGGCCGGTGAGCACGTGCACTGCCACAACCTGGAAGAGCATCGCGAAAACCTGGACAGCAAGGGCTGATAAGGAGGAAATGAGTATGAATTTCTATGGTTATAAGCGTCCCGACGGCCGCGTTGGCGTCCGCAACAAGGTCCTGATCCTGCCCGCCAGCGTCTGCGCCTCCGATACCACCCGTATCATTGCCCAGCAGGTGGTCGGCTCCGTTACCTTCAACAACCAGCTGGGCTGCTCCCAGGTGGCTTCCGACCAGCAGTACACCATGGACGTCATGGCCGGCTATGCCGCCAACCCCAACGTCTACGGCACCGTGGTGGTGTCCCTGGGCTGCGAGAACTGCCAGATGGACCTGGTGGTGGAGGCTATCAAGGAGCGCACCAACAAGCCCCTGAAGCAGGTCATCATCCAGGAAGCCGGCGGCACCCTGAAGGCCATCGACCAGGCTGTCCGTTATGCCAAGGAGATGGTGGAGGAGGCCTCCCTGCTGCAGAAGGAAGAGTTCCCCATGTCCGAGCTGATCATCGGCACGGAGTGCGGCGGCTCCGACCCCACCAGCGGCCTGGCTGCCAACCCCCTCATCGGCAAGCTCAGCGACCTGATCGTTGCCGAGGGCGGCACCTCCATCCTGTCTGAGACCACCGAGTTCATCGGCGCTGAGCACCTGCTGGCCCGCCGCGCCGCCACTCCCGAGGTCCACGACCGCATCTTCGAGATCGTGCACCGTTATGAAGCCGCCCTGCGTCTGGTGGGCGAGGAAGTCCGCGAGGGCAACCCCTCTCCCGGCAACAAGGCCGGCGGCCTGACCTGCCTGGAGGAGAAGTCCCTGGGCTGCATCCACAAGGGCGGCCACACCCCTGTCAACGCCGTGTATGACTACGCCAAGCAGGTGGAGGCCAAGCAGGGCCTGGTCATCATGGACACTCCGGGCAACGACCCCTCCTCCGTGGCCGGCATGGTGGCTGGCGGTGCCCAGATCGTGGTGTTCTCCACCGGCCGCGGCACCCCCACCGGCAACCCCCTGGCTCCCGTCATCAAGATCACCGGCAACCGCATCACCTATGCCAACATGGTCGATAACATCGACGTGGACGCCTCTCCCGTCATCTATGGCACCAAGACCCTGGATGAGCTGGGTGAGGAGCTGCTGAAGCTGACCCAGGAGGTCGCCTGCGGCAAGCAGACCAAGGCTGAGTCCCTGGGCTACACTGAGATGGCCATCGCCCGCGTGTGCAACTTCGTGTGATCGCTGTCAAAAGTCAAGAAAAGCCGGACCCGCTTTTGCGGGTCCGGTTTTTTGCTTTTTTGGGAAAATATGCTTGACTTTTTTGGAAAAAGGACTATACTGTATACGATGTCAAGCGACATCGATAGTTTTTGTAATACAAATTCGGAAAATGATTCCACAATACGGAATTAAAACGGGCGCAGCCCGCCAACAGAAAGAGAGGATGTCTCATTATGAACGCAGCATATTTGACTCCCGCCATCACCCTGTTCAACGAGGACGGCAGCCTGGATCTGGTGAGCCAGGAGAAGCTGTTCAACAACCTGATCGAAAACGGTATCGACGGCATTCTGGTGGAGGGCAGCAGCTCTGAGTTCTTCGCCATGCCCATGGACCAGCGCCGGGAAATGGCCAAGTTCGCCATCGAGGCGGTGGACCACCGGGTGAAGCTCATCATCGGCACCAGCCACATGGTGGCCGACGAGATCGTCAGCTTCTCCAACTTCTGCCTGGACGCCGGCGCCGATGCCGTTATGATCCTGCCTCCCTATTATTTCCATTTTGGCGCCGAGGCCCTGCTGCAGTACTATGACCGTCTGGCCTCTCAGATCCACGGCAACATCTACATCTACAACTTCCCTGACAACACCGGCTACACCATTCCCCCCGAGACCGTGCTGTCTCTGGCCAAGATTCACCCCAACATCGTGGGCATGAAGGACACCATCTCCGGCATGGACCACACCCGGGAGCTCATCAAGGTGGTCAAGTCCCACATCCCCAGCTTTGAGATCTACTCCGGCTTCGACGACAACTTCGCCCACAACGTCATGGCCGGCGGCAACGGCTGCATCGGCGCGCTGAGCAATGTGGTGCCCGAGATCTGCGCCGCCTGGGTGAAGGCTTTCCGAGACAATGACATGGCCGGCGTGGCCAAGGGCCAGCAGACCATCGACCGCCTCATGGACCTGTACGCCGTCCGCAGCCCCTTCCTGCCCGTCATCAAGGAGGCCTGCAAGCTGCGGGGCGTCGCTTCCACCAGCGTGGGCACCTTCCCCATGCCCAACGCCACCGTGGAGGATGACGCCAAGATCCTGGAGCTGCTGCGCCGGGAGGGCGTACAGTAAGACTGCGTGAAGCAAAGGACCCCGCTCAGGCGGGGTCCTTTTGCGTCCTTGCGTCCCGGGGCGGGAAATGATATGATAACCATGTATTTTTGTAGAGTTTGGAGCGTGCCATGAAAAAACTGGTCGTTGGAATATTGGCCCATGTGGACGCGGGAAAGACCACGCTGTCGGAAGCCATGCTGTACACCACCGGCACCCTGCGGAAGCTGGGCCGGGTGGACCATCAGGACGCCTTTCTGGATACGGATGCCATGGAGCGGGAGCGGGGCATCACCATTTTTTCCAAGCAGGCGGAGCTGGCGCTGCCCCAGGCGGCGGTAACGCTGCTGGACACTCCGGGCCACGTGGATTTTTCCGCGGAGATGGAGCGGACGCTGCAGGTGCTGGACTGCGCCATTCTGGTCATCAGCGGCACCGACGGCGTCCAGGGCCACACCCGGACGCTGTGGCGGCTGCTGGAGCGGTACCATATCCCCACGTTTATATTCGTCAATAAAATGGACCTGGCCGGGGCCGACAAGGCCGCGCTGCTGGCGGGACTGAAGCGCCGCCTTTCCGACGGCGTGGTGGATTTCACCTGCCGGGAGGGAGACTTCTGGGAGGAGGCCGCCGTCTGTGATGAAGCTGTGCTGGAGCGGTTTTTGGAGACCGGCACCGTCAGCGACGGTGACCTGGCGGACATGGCCGCGGCGCGGAAGCTGTTTCCCTGTTGGTTCGGCTCGGCGCTGAAGCTGGAGGGTGTGGAGGACTTTCTGGAGGGCCTGGGCCGTTATGGCAGGGCGCCGGCGTATCCGGCCGATTTCGGCGCCCGGGTGTTCAAGGTCTCCCGGGACAGCCAGGGGGCCCGCCTCACCTGGCTGAAGGTCACCGGCGGCACGCTGAGGGTGAAAGACCTTTTGACCAATCGCCGCCCCGGCCTTTCAGAGGACCGGGTGTGGGAGGAGAAAGCGGACCAGCTGCGCATCTATTCCGGCGCCAAGTTCCGCACGGTGGAGGAGGCGGAGGCAGGCACTGTCTGTGCTGTCACCGGCCTCAGCCGCACCCGCCCCGGTGAGGGACTGGGCGGAGAGACCGCCTGGACAGCGCCGCTGCTGGAGCCGGTTTTGACCTACCAGGTCCGGCTTCCGGAGGGGACGGACCCCCACACGGCCCTTTTGAAGCTGCGGCAGCTGGAGGAGGAAGACCCCCAGCTCCACATCGTCTGGAATGAACACCTGCGGCAGATCCATGCCCAGCTCATGGGGGAGGTGCAGCTGGAGATTTTACAGCGCCTCATCCGGGAGCGGTTCGGCCTGGAGGTGACCTTCGGCCAGGGCAGCATCGTCTACCGGGAGACCATCGCGGCCCCGGTGGAGGGCATCGGCCACTTTGAGCCCCTGCGCCACTACGCGGAGGTCCACCTGCTGTTGGAGCCGGGGGAGCGGGGCAGCGGCATCACATTGGATACCGCCTGCCCGGAGGATGTTCTGGACCGGAACTGGCAGCGTCTCATTCTCACCCACCTGGCGGAAAAGGAGCACCTGGGGGTGCTGACCGGCTCCCCCATTACGGACATGAAGATCACGCTGGTGGCGGGCCGGGCCCATGTGAAGCACACAGAGGGCGGCGACTTCCGCCAGGCTACATACCGGGCGGTGCGGCAGGGCCTCATGCAGGCGGAGAGCATCCTGCTGGAGCCCTGGTACGATTTCCGCCTGGAGGTGCCGGCCGCCCAGGTGGGCCGGGCCATGAGCGACCTCCAGCGGATGAACGGGGAGACAGACCCGCCGGAGACGGTGGGGGAAGAGGCGGTGCTCACCGGTTTCGCCCCGGTGGCAGCCCTGCAGAATTACGCCCAGGAGGTCACAGCCTACACCAAGGGGCGGGGCCGGCTCCTGTGCACCCTTCGGGGCTACGCCCCCTGCCCGCGGCAGGACGAAGTGGTGGAGGCCATGGGCTACGACCCGGAGCGGGATATGGATAACCCGCCGGACTCCGTGTTCTGCGGCCATGGCGCCGGGTATACCGTCAAGTGGAGGGATGTCCCCGCTCACGCCCATGTGGACAGCGGCCTGCGCCTTGGGAAGCAGTCCCCGGAGCCGGAGCAGCGGCCCCAGAGCCGCCGGGAGAGCACCTACGCCGGGACACTGGAGCAGGACAAGGAGCTCCAGGCCATCTTTGAGCGGACCTACGGCCCGGTGAAGCAGCGGGCATTCCAGCCGCCCCGGGAGCCGAAGCGGGCTCCGGCGGAGACGGCGGAAAAGCGGACCATCCAGCCCCGGGACCTGGGACCGGAGTACCTGCTGGTGGACGGCTACAACATTATTTTCGCCTGGGACGACCTGAAAGCGGTGGCCCGGGACAACCTGGACGCCGCCCGCAAGCAGCTCATGGACCTGCTCAGCAATTACCAGGGCTTCAAAAAATCCGTGGTCATTCTGGTGTTCGACGCCTACAAGGTCAAGGGCGGCCTGGGCTCCGTGGAGAAGTATCACAACATCCATGTGGTCTACACCAAGGAGGCGGAGACCGCGGACGCATTCATCGAAAAAGCCACCTATGAGATCGGCCGGCAGCACCGGGTGAAGGTAGCCACCTCCGACGGACCGGAGCAGCTCATCATCCTGGGCCACGGCGCCCTGCGGCTGTCCGCCTCCGCCTTCCGGGCGGAAGTGGACGAGGTCATGGCGCAGATCGCGTCGGCCATGGACCGCAACAACCAGCCGGGCAAGGCCCGGGCGGTGAAGGCCGCTCTGAAAAAGGCTCGGGAGAACAAGGGGGAGTGAGACATGCTTTTGACCATGTGCACCGCCGGGGCTTCCGCCTCCGCCTGTACGGCGGTCCGGTGGTATCTGGACCGGACCAGCCGGCGGGACAGCTGCCATTTGGGCGGCCGCGTCCATCTGACCGCTCTGCGGAACCACGGCTCCGCCTTCGGACTGCTGCGCCTGAACAGCCGCCAGCTGGCGGCGTTGTCCGCCGCCTTGATGGCGGGGGCATTGCCTCTGCGGAAAAGCAGCCGGGTGGGCTGCGGACTGCTGCTGGGCGGCGGCATCAGCAATTTGTGGGAGCGGGTGCGATACGGCAGCGTATACGACTATGTGCGCTTCCCCAAAGCGCCGGAGCCCGTCCGCCGGTACGTATTCAACCTGGCCGACTTCTCCATTTTTCTGGGGGCGGCGGGAATTTTGTTGGGAAAGCGGCGAAAACAGCACTGAACAGTTGACAAACGGCAGGAAATGCGCGTACAATGAGAAAGGAAAATAATATGGAATTAAATTCCGATATACGGAATAAACGGCGGCGAACCGCCGGAAAAAGATAAGGAGAATCGCAATGGATCAGTTGAAAATGCCTTCCATGGACAGCGTGGCCCGGTTCAAGGCCGCTCTGAACTCCGACCAGGGTGCCCTGGGTCCCTTCATGATCACCTCCGACCCCGCTTATGTGGAGGCCGCTGGCTACGCCGGATATGACTTTGTGCTGCTGGATATGGAGCATGGCCCCGGTACTTTTGAGAACCTGCAAAACCTGATCCGCGCCGCCAACGTGGCCGGCGTGTGCCCGGTGGTCCGCGTGCCCCGGGGCATGGACATCTGGATCGACCGGGCCCTGGACGTGGGCGCCGGCGCGCTGCTGGTGCCTCAGATCGACACGGCCGAGCAGGTCCGCGCCGTGGTGTCCGCCGCCAAGTTCGGCCCTGTGGGCTCCCGCGGCACCAACCGCTTTGTCCGCTCCGCCTGCTACGGCGCTGTGCCCGGCAGCGAGTACTTTGCCAAGGCCCAGGAGACCATGGTCATCATCCAGGCCGAGGGCAAGAAGGCTGTGGAGAATCTGGACGAGATCCTGGACGTGCCCGGTGTGGACGTGCTGTTCATCGGGCCCTATGACCTGTCCAGCTCCTTGGGCCATGTGGGTGAGGTGAACCACCCCGACGTCATCGCCTGCATCCAGGGCATTATCGAGAAGGCCAACGCCAAGGGTGTGAAGCTGGGCTGTTTCGCCGACACCGTGGAGGGAGCCAAGAAGTGGCGTGACATGAGGATCAAGTTCGTCAGCTACACCTGCGATACCTATCTTTTCTATCAGGCGGCCAAGGCGGATGTGGACGCCTTTGCCAACAAGTGATTTCCAAAGGAAAACAGGCGGGCGGTCTTACAGGACCGCCCGTCTGTTTTTATGTATCGGGAGCTTGCGGATCGGAAACAGCGTCATCTTTTGAAAATGTCAATCCCAGCTTGTCGATTTTCCGGTAAAGAGTCGAAATGTGCAGCCCCATTTTTTCCGCCGCCTGCCGGATATTCCCGCCGCAGGCGTCCACGACATCGGAGATGTATTTCCGCTCACAGGCCTCCATGGCCTGCTGGTAGGGCAGCGTATTGTCGGCGATGGGATGGCTTGCCCGCTCTACCACCACGGTGTCGCCCTTTCGGAATGCCTTTGGGTCAATCAGGTTGTTTTTGCTTTCCACCATCATCCGTTCCATGGTATTTCGCAGCTCCCGCACGTTTCCGGGCCAGGAGTAATGCTCCATGATGCGGATGGTCTCCGGGCTCAGATGCTTGGTAACGCCGTATTTTTTGTTGAAGGTCTGCACGAAATGCTGGGCCAGAGGCCGAATGTCCTCCACCCGCTCCCGCAAGGGAGGAACGTTGATCACCAGCACGTTCAGCCGGTAGTACAGGTCTGCCCGGAAGGTCTTTTCCCGCACCATCTCCGCCAGGTCCCGGTTGGTGGCCGCAATGATGCGGACATCACACTTGATGATCTGATTGCTGCCCAGCCGCTTGATCTCCCCGGTTTCGATGATGCGCAGCAGCTTGGATTGCAGCTCCAGGGGCATTTCTCCAATCTCGTCCAGAAAAATGGTGCCCTTGTTGGCGAATTCGAAAAGGCCGATCTTGCCGTCCTTCATACCGCCGGTGAACGTGCCCTTTTCATAGCCGAACATCTCGGCTTCCAGCAGGGAAGGGGGCAGGGAGGCGCAGTTGATGGGGATGAAGACCTGGTCGGCCCGGTCGCTTTTGGCGTGGATATATTTAGCGAACATCTCCTTGCCGCTGCCGGATTCCCCATAGATGATGACGGTGGAATCCACCGCGGCGATGTGGGCGGCATACTCCAGAAGGCTGCGCATGGACTGGCTTTCCGCGATGAGCATGTCCGGTGTTTTATCAGTGCCCTGCATGAAGCGGATGACGCTGCGGACGTTGTTGCGCTCCTGGTCAAATTTTTCCAGCAGAACATAAAGCTCCTGCTCGTCCCAGCTGTATGTGGGGACGAATTGCAGTTCCCCATCCGGACCAAAATGGGGACGGGAAAGTGCGAGGACTTGCTTGCCGGAGGCCTCCAATGTGTGGTTGCTGAGGCATTCCTGCTTTGTCTCCAGCGTTTTGATGGAGGAGGCACTGGTGGCGTGGCAATAGTCGTGCAGCGTGTCATAGATGGAAATATGCAAAAGGGTTTCCCGGTCAATGCCCAGCAGCTTGCAGCAGCCATCATTGACATAAAGAAAACGGCCCTTGCTGTCAGTTACCATCATACTGCCGAAATAGTGCTCCGCCAGGACCTTCAGCAGCTGGTACTCCTTCTGAGCGGCGGGGTCGGTGGCGAGATTGCCTGTCTGCATAAAAACCTCCTGATGTTCTTAATTCGCCGAATTGCGAAAATAAAATTTGCGAATTTGCGAAAACAAAGAAGAAATTAAACACAATATACCACGCTTTTTCACGAAAAAGCAAGGATGTTTTGTGAAAAATGTCAAAGAAAAAGCTGGCATCTTTTTTGCTTAATATTGGCAACAAATCAGCACTGCCGACGGCAGCGAAAAACAGGAGGTATAAAGAGATGGAAGAAAAACGCAGCCGCGCTCCCCTGGACCTGGAATCGACCGAATACGACGTGGCCGATGCCGGCAAGCTGGATTACCGGCTGGAGGCAGGAAAAAAAGACGCGATCTTTTTTCATGGACTGGGCATCATCTGCACAATTTTAGCCACGATTTGGATGTATGCCTTCGGAACGGGAGACCCCACGCAGATGAAATATTTTCTGGGAATGCCCATGTGGATATCCGGGGCCATTGTGATTTATCTGGTGATGTTTGTGATCGGTATGGTCTACCTGTCCCGCTGGGAGGAATTCCCCTTGACGGCACGCTTCAAAGGAAAAGAGAAAAAGGGAGGTACGCAGGCATGAGTTATGATCTGGGTGGATTTTCCATCAGCGCGTCCACATCCCGGACAATGCTGGTGATCTTTGCGGTTTATACCGTTATTATCGTTGGCTTTGGCTTTTATATCAAGTATCAGTCCCGAAAGGGCAGTCAGGACGGTCTGGCCTCCTTCCTGACGGGCGGCGGTGGCCTGGGCGCCTTTGCCATCGCCATGATTGCGGCCACGAACTCTATGGCGGGCGGCACCATGGTCTCCGCACCGGGCCTGGGCTACGCGGTGGGCTTTACGGCGGCCCTCGTTTACTATGCCGGCTTTTTGACAGCCGCCTACGGCCTGGGCAGCGTGGGACGGAAAGTGGCCATCCTCCGGGACCGCACCGGCGCCGTGACGTTCCAGCAGCTGCTGGGGCTGCGGTTCCAATCCAAAAAGGTGGTGGCGGCCCTGGCACTGACTGGTGCCTTCGGCCTGACCTTCTTTGCCACCGGGCAAATTACCGCCGGCGCCAAAGTCTTTGCCGCGGTCACCGGCTCCAACGCTTATTATCTGGGTATTGTGCTGGTTATCGTTATCACAGTGATCTACACACTCTCCGGCGGCATTAAATCCATGGCCAAGGTGGCCTCCATCCAGGGTGTCATCATGCTGCTGGCCACCTTCTCCATCATCGGTGTGCTCATTGCCACCAATGTGCGCGAGTATGGCAGCGTCCGGGCCACCATGGAGTATCTGGGAAATACCTTCCCCGGCGCGATCCAGGCACAAACGGCCTTTAGCTTCTGGAACGCCTTAGGCACCGCCCTGTTCGCCGGTGTGGGCCTCGGCGTTCTGCCCCATGCCCTGTCCGTCACCATGACCTATAACAATCATAAAAAGCTGAAGCAGGGCATCATGATCTCCTGCTGCGTCTTTACTCTGGTCCAGGGCATCATGTGCTTCACCGGCCCTCTGGCTTATGCCGTCAATCCCAATCTGCAGGTCCGGGATTACGCGACGATTTTTACTGCCACCAACCTGCTCCCCTCCTGGGTGGGCGGCATCATCTTCTGCGGCATCTTCGCTGCCATTCAGTCCTCCATCGCCGGCATGTGCATGGCGGGTGCCACGGTCCTGGCCAAGGACTTCATTGTCACCTGCTTCAAGCCCAATGCTTCCGATAAAGAACAAAGCCGCATCAACACCATCTGCATCCTGGGCATTGCCCTGGTGGCCACCCTCATCGCACTGAAGCCCTCCGACCTGTCTCAGTACATCATCAATTTTGCCTGCGGCGCCATCTGCTCTGCCTGGTATTTCCCGGTGCTGTGCGGTATGTATTGGAAGAAGGCGACCGCCAAGGGCGTGTTTGCCTCCACCGTCGGCGGCTTTGCGGCGTATGTGGTGTGCTACTTCCTCTCCAGCGTTATCCCTTCCACCAAGGCCTGGTGGGCGGCCAACCTGGGCGGCGTCAACTCGTTCGTGCCCGCCTGGATCATCGCCCTGGTACTGCTGGTGGGCATCAGCTTGGCCACCCAGAAAGACCGGGTGAAGCTGGGCTATTTCCAGGTGTTCTTCTGCGAGGATTATGACGAGAAATACGCGAAAGTGGATACGCTGAAAGACTGAGAGGAGACAAGAAAGACAATGATCAAAAGCAAGGACAACTTTTTCCGGGTCAGCGACGGCGCCTGGATCTATTTCGAGGACTACGGCAAGGACAAGGGCGACCCCATTGTGATCCTGCACGGCTTTTTGTGTTCCTCCAAATTCTTTTATAAAAACATTGAGGGACTGTCTGCCAACCACCGGCTGGTGCTGGTGGATTGGCGGGGGCATGGCTCCTCCTCCAAGTGCCTGCACAACCTGACCATGGACCGCTGCGCCAAGGATATCCATGAGCTGATCGAGCACCTGGGGCTGGAAAACGTGACGCTGCTGGGCTGGTCCATGGGCAGCAGCGTGGTCATGGAGTATTACGAGCAGTTCGGCAATGACCATCTGAAGAAGATCGGCGTCATTGACAGTGCGCTGTATCCCTTCTCCCCGGAGGAGTGGAACAGCCATTCCCTGGCGGGCTTCAATATGGACGGCATGACCGCTGTGCTGGAAAACGCCATGACGAATCACGACGGCTACACCCGGGGCTTTACCCGCATGTGCTTCCATGAGCCTCCCTGTCAGGAGGATGAGGATTGGGTCAGTACGGAGATGAAAAAACTGCCGGTGTACATCGCCTTTGCCCTGTACAACGACTTCCTGTTTCAGGATTATACGGTCACGCTGCCCAAGATTGATATCCCTCTGCTGATTTGCTGCGCCAAAAGTCCGGCGATTCCCAGGGGCCTTGAGATGGGCCGCTATTACCGGGACCTGGTGGGCGGAAACTGCTGCTTCCATGAATTCCACGACCTGGGCCATGTGATGTTCCTGGAAGACCCGGAGCAGTTCAATGAGACCGTGCTGTACTTTGTGGAAACATATACCCGGGGCTGAAATCCCGATTGCAATTTAAGCGGTTCTGCTGCAAAATAAGATTACCCATCGAGAGGGGGTCCGGCTTTCCAGAAAAGCCGGGTCCCCTCCTCCTCATTACGTTATGTGCATTCATTGTTTTTTGGGAGGCGGATGCTATGGAACAGAGAAAACAACTGCGGGCGCTGGTGGAGGCGCCGGAGCTCCTGGTGCTGCCGGGGGCTTATGACGCCCTCAGCGCCAGGATCATGGAACAGGCGGGCTTTGACGGCGTGTATTTCACCGGCTACGGCCAGTCGGCCAGCTGCCTGGGGATGCCGGATGTGGGCCTTCTGACCATGACGGAGATGGCGGAGCGGGCGGCACGGACCGCCGCCGCGCTGACGGTGCCCCTGGTATGTGACGGAGACACCGGCTTCGGCAACGCGGTCAATGTGGTCCGCACCGTCCGGGAATACGAGCGGGCCGGTGCCGCAGCCATCCAGCTGGAGGACCAGACCTTTCCCAAAAAATGCGGCCATATGACGGGACGGCAGGTGATCCCGGCGGAGGAAATGGCGGAAAAGCTCCGGGCGGCGGCAGCCGCCCGGCAGGACCCGGACTTCCTCATCATTGCCCGGACCGACGCTCGGACCACCCTGGGCGTGGAGGAGGCCATCCGCCGGGCCCAACTGTACGCGGAGGCCGGGGCGGACTTGCTGTTTGTGGAATCCCTGGAAAGCGCCGAGGAGATGCGGGAGGTGAACCGCCGCCTGCCGCTGCCCACGGTGGCCAACATGGTGGAGGGCGGCCGCTCTCCCGCCCTGACGGCGGCGGAGCTTCAGAAGCTGGGCTATGCGGTGGCGCTGTTCCCGGTGGCCTCCGTATATGCCGCCGCCTGGGCGGTGCGGGGACTGGCGGATACCCTGCGGCGTACCGGCACCACCGCCGGATGGAGCGGCCAGATGATGGATTTTACAGATTTCAACCGCCTGGTGGGACTGGAAAATATTCGCCGTCTGGAGCAGGGGGACCTCTCCGGCCTGTAAAGCGGGCCTTGACGGCGGAAGCCGGGGGCGCGTATGATGGAGGAAAACGCGGGGGAGGGAACATGCCGTGATCGATATGTCCGGCCTGTTGGCAAAACAGGGACAGCTTTTCTTGCTGCTGGCCCTGGGACTGCTGTTCAAGCGAAAAAAGATTTTGGATGACGGGTTCCGCCGGGGATTGACGGACCTGATCATTAAGCTGGTGCTGCCGTGCAGCATCATCCAGTCCTTCCGCATGGACTTCAACGGCCAGGTCCTGCGGCAGACCTGGGAGATCCTGGTGGTGTCCACGGCCATTCAGCTGGGGTGCTGGCTGCTGGCGCTGGTACTGTACCGGCAGCGGGAGCCATCCAAGCGTCCGGTTCTCCAGTATGCCACTTTATGCTCCAACGCCGCCTTTTTGGGCTCTCCGGTGGTGGATGGCATTTTCGGCAGTCAGGGGCTGCTGCTCTCCTCCATTTACCTGACGCCCCAGCGTATTGCCATGTGGACGGTGGGGCTGGGCTTTTTTACCAAAAACAGCGGCCAGAAGCTGTGGAAGAAGGTCCTGGGGAACCCCTGTATCGACGCGGTGTTCCTGGGCCTTGTGCTGCTGCTGACCCAGTGGCAGCTGCCGCAGGTGCTGGGGAATACCATCCAGTCCGTGGGCGGCTGCAACACCGCCCTATCCATGTTTCTCATCGGCATGATCTGCGCGGATGTGGACTGGCGGGATTTCCTGGACAGGGATTCCCTGTATTTTTCCGCTGTCCGCCTGGTGCTCATCCCGGGACTTGTGCTGCTGGGCTGCCGCCTGGCCGGCACGGCGGAACTGGTCACAGGCGTTTCCGTGGTGCTGTCGGCCATGCCCGCCGGCGGAACCACCGCCATCCTGGCCGCCAAATATGGCGGCAACGCCCGCTTCGCCGCCGGCTGCGTTACAGTGTCCACACTGCTGTCTCTGCTGGCGATTCCCGCCTGGTGCCTGGCTTTGCAAATGACATGACAAGGCAGCGCAAGGATATGCTGGGGCGTATGATGGCAAAACGCTGACTGATTTTTTAAAGCACTGAATAATTTTTTCGAAATTGTTGTGATTCACGAAATTAAAGACGATTTTCACCGGCGTTTTGTGCGTTTGACGTAATTGACAAAACGACGAACGGAGATTATGATAATAAAAACGCAAGGACGCGAGGATGAGTTTCATCCGCGCGTCCTTCGTTTTTTTAGGGAGATTTTACATTGAGGAGGCACCATTATGAAAAGAAGATTTTTGAGTATCCTGCTTGCCGGATGCCTGGCCGCGTCCCTGACCGCCTGCGGCGGAACGAAGGAGGAGAGCGCCGCTCCTGCCGAAAGTGGTGATTCCGCCAGCGGTGAACCCATCCTGCTGGGCACCATTTCCCCCAATACCGGCAACCTGGCCGCCTACGGCACCGCCATTATGAACGGCGTGAACCTGGCCGTGGAGGAGATCAACGCCGCCGGCGGTGTGCTGGGCTCCCAGATCCAGGTCATCAACGCCGATGACCAGGGCGACCCCACCGAGTGTATGAACGCGTTCAACTCTCTGGTGTCCCAGGGGGTGGGCCTCATCGTTGGCTCCTGCACCTCCAGCTGCACCTCCGCCATTACCGACAGTGCCAACGAGGAAGAGGTCTGCCTGACTTCTCCTTCCTCCACCGCTGACTCCATCACCACCGAGGATGACTACGTGTTCCGTGCCTGCTATGCCGACAGCTTCCAGGGCGCTATTGCCGCCGCCTATGCCAAGCAGGCGGGCTACTCCAAGGTGGGCGTTGTCTACTGCGCCGCCGATACATACTCCAAGGGCCTGTATGACTCCTTCTCCTCCGCCTGCGAAAAGTACGGTGTGGAAGTGGCCGCCGTGGAGTCCACCGCCTCCATGGATGTGCAGGATTACACCAACCAGTTCGCCGCCATGGTGAACGCCGGCGTGGAGCTGGTGTATGCACCTTATTACTATGATGTCATCGGCCCCTATCTGGTCACCCAGGCCCGTGCCGCTGGCTATACCGGCATCATCATGGGCGCTGACGGCTACGACGGTGCTCCCTCCTACGTGGTGGAAGGCGCCGACCTGACCGCCTTCAACGGCGTCTACTGGACCAACCACTATGACCCCGCTGACGAGTCCGCTCTGGTACAGGATTTCGTCAAGGCCTTCCAGGACAAGTACGGCGAGACCCCCATGGCCATGTCCGCTCTGGCTTATGACTGCGTGTATATGTACAAGGCCGCCATGGAGGCCGCCGGCTCCTCCGATGCCGCCGCCGTCCGTGACGCCATGGCCGACACCTCTCTCACCTATGAGTGCGTGACCGGCACCTTCACGCTGGACGAGAGCGGCACTCCCGTTAAGGGCGCCACCATCGTCTCCTTCGCTTCCGAGGGCTCCGAGGTCACCACCACGCTGGTGGATGTGGTCAAGGAACTGCCCGAGGCCTGACCTTTGCGGCACCTGCTGACAATCGGATAAACACTCTGCAACGGAGCAGAGGAGGGGCGCCCGGCAGCGGGCGCGCCTCCTCTGTTTGCTTTTTAGAAGGAAGAGAAAGGGGAGACCCAATCGTGAGTACATTCATCCAGACGCTGGCCGTGGGGCTCCGCCTGGGCAGCATTTACGCCCTGGTGGCCCTTGGCTATACCATGGTCTACGGCATCATCCGCCTCATCAACTTCGCCCACGGCGATTTTATCATGGTGGGCGGCTATACCATGATCTTTACCATCCCCGTGGCGACGGCGCTGGGCCTGCCGGCCTGGGCCGCCGTGCTGGCGGCCATCGTGGTGTGCGCTTTGGTTGGCATGGGCACGGAACTGATCGCCTACCGTCCCGTGCGAAAAAAGGGCACCAACATGACCGCCCTCATCACCGCCATCGCCATGAGCTTATTTTTGGAAAACCTGGCCCAGGCCATTCCGGCCATCGGCCCGAACCCCAAGGTTGCAAGCCAGATCTTCGCCGCCGGCGGCCTGCGTATTGCCGGCGTGACCTTGGAATATACGACTCTGCTCACCATTGCCATCAGCGCCGTCGTCATGGTGGTGCTGTATGAGTTCACCCAGAAGACCCGGCTGGGCCGGGCCATGCGGTGCGTCTCTGAGGACAAGGAGGCCGCCACCCTCATGGGCATCAACGTCAACCACACCATCCTCTCCACCTTTGCCATCGGCTCGGGCCTCGCGGCTGTGGCGGCGCTGATGTACATGGCCCAGTATCCCAAGATCTACACCACCATGGGCTCTCTCCTGGGCCTGAAGGCTTTCGTGGCGGCTGTGCTGGGCGGCATCGGCATCATTCCCGGCGCCGTGCTGGGCGGCGTGGTCATCGGCCTGGTGGAGTCCTTTACCACCAGCTACATTTCCTCCAGCATGGCGGACGCCTTCGTGTTTTTGATCCTCATTGTCGTGCTGATCCTGAAGCCTGCCGGCATTATGGGGAAGAATGTGGGTGAAAAGGTATGAAGAAAAACAGAACGAAGCAGGGCTACCTGCTCAATACCATCGTTATCGTTGCCCTGTTTGCCCTCTTTCAGGTGCTGACGGCCGCCATGGGCGGCAGCGGCTCTTTCAAGCTGGTGCTGGCGCCCTGCCTCTGGCAGTGCTGCTACCTCATCATCCTGGCCGCGTCGCTGAACCTGGTGCTGGGCTTTTTAGGCCAGCTGTCCCTGGGCCACTGCGGCTTTATGGCCATCGGCGCGTATACGGCGGCGCTGTTGAGCCTGGCCTGTGAGCGGGCCGGCGTGTTCGAGGACAAGGAGGGCCCCGTGTTTTTGGCGGTCCTCATTGGCTGCATCCTGGCGGCGGGACTGCTGGCGGCCTTGGTGGGCCTGCTGGTGGGCATCCCCGCCCTGCGGCTGAAGGGCGATTATCTGGCCATCATCACCCTGGGCTTCGGCATGATCATCGTCAACATCATCAACAACCTCCCCTTCTGCGGCCAGGACGGCCTGAGCCTGGGCTCCGCGTCTTCTTCTCTGTATAAAAACGGCCTGGGCTTCGGCAGCAAGGGTAAGGTCAGCTATCTGTGGGTGGCTTTGCTGGTGACCCTGCTCTGCCTCGTGATGATGTTCATGTTCATCCGCTCCAAGTATGGCCGTGCCATCCGTGCCATCCGGGACGACGAGATCGCCGCCTCCGCCTCCGGCATCAACACGTCCTTTTATAAGATCATGACGTTTTCCTATTCCGCCTTTTTCGCCGGCGTGGCCGGGGCCCTGTACGCCTGCGCCAATGCCACGCTGTCCACGTCCTCCTTCGCCTTTTCCAACGGCGGCATCCTGAACTCCACATTCATCGTGGTCATGGTGGTGCTGGGCGGCATGGGCTCTTTGACGGGCTCCATCGTGGCGGCGGTCATCATGTTCCTGGTGAACTACCAGATCAAAAACGGCGCCTGGGTGACGGCGCTGCCGGCGGCGGTGCAGGGTGTGTTCCAGTATCCCATGCTGGTGTATGCCATTGTACTGATCGTGGTCATCATGTTCCGGCCCAAGGGAATTTTCGGCTCCTATGAATTTTCTCTCATCAACCTGGGCCGGGACCTGAAAGCCGCCCGGCTGCGGAAGGCCGCCGAGCGGGCGGAGCGGAAGGAGGCGAAGGCTCATGCCTGAAAAGAAACTGCCTGTCCTGGAGACAAAGAAGCTGGGGATCACCTTCGGCGGATTGAAGGCCGTGCAGGACTTCAACATCCAGATCTACCAGGGAGAGCTGGTGGGCCTCATCGGTCCCAACGGTGCCGGCAAGACCACCGTGTTCAATATGCTCACCGGCGTGTATGTCCCCACCGAGGGCACCGTCCTTTTGAACGGCATTCCCCTGAACGGAAAAAAGACCCACCAGTTCGTGGCTGCCGGCGTGGCCCGGACCTTCCAGAATATCCGATTGTTCAAGCAGATGACGGTCATTGAGAACGTGAAGACCGCCTTTACCAAGGACATCCAGTACAATATGCTGGACGCCACGTTCCGCACGCCCAAGTTCTGGAAAGCGGAAAAGGAAATGACCGAAAAGGCCATGGACCTGCTGGCCATCTGCCACCTGGAGGACAAGGCGGACGTCATTGCCGCCAACCTCCCCTACGGCCAGCAGCGGAAGCTGGAGATCGCCCGGGCCCTGGCCACCAATATGAAGGTGCTGCTGCTGGATGAGCCCGCCGCCGGCATGAACCCCACGGAGACGGCGGAGCTGCTGGCGTGCATCAATACCATCCGGGACCGCTTCGGCGTGGCCATCCTGCTCATCGAGCACGATATGGCCCTGGTCATGAATGTGTGCGAGCGCATTCAGGTCATTGACTACGGCCAGACCATCGCTTCCGGCCTGCCGGAGGAGATCGCCAACAACCCGAAGGTCATCGCGGCCTATCTGGGCGAATAAGGAGGGAGAACCATGCTGGAAATCAAGGACCTGAATGTCTTTTACGGGGCCATCCACGCCCTGAAGGGGATTTCCCTCACCGTAGGCGACGGCGAGCTGGTGTCCCTCATCGGTGCCAACGGCGCCGGCAAGACCACCACGCTGCATACTATCTCGGGGCTGCTGACCGCCGCCTCCGGCTCCATTACCCTGGATGGGAAGGATTTGCAGAAAGTGGCGCCCAACACCATCATCAGCCTGGGTCTTGCCCATGTGCCGGAGGGCCGCCACGTGTTTGCCCGCATGACCGTGGAGGAAAACCTCCGCATGGGCGCTTACATCGTCAAGGACCAGAAAAAGATCGCGGAGAACCTGGAAAAGGTCTATCACCACTTCCCCCGTCTGAAGGAGCGCTATCGCCAGCTGGCGGGCACGCTGTCCGGCGGCGAGCAGCAGATGCTGGCCACCGGCCGGGCCCTTATGACGGACCCCAAGATCGTGCTGATGGATGAGCCCTCCATGGGCCTTTCCCCGCTGCTGGTGAAGGAGATCTTCGCCATCATCCAGGAGCTCCACAAAAGCGGCATCACCATTTTGCTGGTGGAGCAAAACGCGAAAATGGCCCTGGCGGTGGCCGACCGGGCCTATGTTCTGGAGACCGGAACCATTTCCATGGAAGGCAAGGCCTCCGACCTGGCCGCCGACGACCGGGTCCGCAAGGCTTACCTGGGCGCGTAAGGAGGAAAGACGTATGGATAAGTTTGTCATCACGGTGGCCCGGGAGACCGGCAGCGGCGGCCATGACATCACCCGCAAGCTGTCAGATGCCCTGGGCATCCCCTATTACGACCGGGACCTGCTGCGCAAGGCCTCGGAGGTCAGCGGCATCCATGAGCGGCTGTTCGGCGCGGCGGACGAGCGCATCGGCCTGAAGGAGATGCTCTCCGCGGCGGAGAAGGTGTACACCGGCGAGATCCTGCCGCCGGACAGCGACGATTACATTTCCACCCGGAACCTGTTCAGCTTCCAGGCCAAGATCATCAAGGAGCTGGCGGATACCGAGAGCTGCATCATCCTGGGCCGCTGTGCCAACTATCTGCTGATGGACCGGCCCAACGTGCTGAAGGTGTTCATCCATGCCCCCATCGAGGCCCGGGAGGCCCGGGTGGCCTCCTACTCCATGGCCTGGAGCGCCCGGGAGGTGTCCCGGCACATCCGGGTGGAGGACAAGCGCCGCTCCGCCTATTACCACTATTATACCGGCGAGGAATGGCGGGACGCGGCGGCCTATGATTTGAGCCTGGATTCCGAGACCTTGGGAGAAGAGGGCTGTGTGGAACTGGTCAAAAAGGCCCTGCCCCTGTTCTGCAAATGACCCAAACCGGCAAATGCCCCCGTGCTGAAAGCACGGGGGCATTGTTTCGAAGTCACCGCTGTTCCGCTGTCTGGGCTTCCTGGGGGAGAGGCTCCGGCGCTTTGGCGGGGAGCGCCTTGCCCCGGCGGGGAGGCGGCGTGGTGCGCCAGTGGCGGCTGGTCTTGTTGAACAGCGGCTCACACACGCACAGCACGGCGGGCATGAGGAAAATGCTCACCAGGGCGGAGATGAGGGCGCCCCGGGCCAGCATGATGCAGATGGCGCCGATGAGGTCGATGGAGGATACGAAGGACACGCCCAAGGTGGCGCAGAACAGCACCAGGGCACTGGTGACGATGGAGGCGTCGGAGGCATCGGCCGCCGCCTGGATGGCCTCCATCCGTGGCCGGCCCTTCCGCAGTTCCTCCTGGAACCGGGAGGTCATGAGGATGGCGTAGTCCACCGTGGCGCCCAGCTGGACGCAGCTGATGATGGTGGGGGCGATGAAGGGAATGGAAGTGCCGGTGAAATAGCAGCAGCCCTGGTTGATGAAAATGGCCAGCTCGATGGTGGCCACCAGCACCGCCGGGATGGTGATGGACTGGAACACGATGGCGATGATGAGGAAAATGGCCGCAATGGAGATGTAGTTGGTGACGGTGAAGTCCACGGCGGTGGTGTCGATCAGGTCCCGGTACATGGCGCCCTCACCGGTGATCATGGCCTCCGGGTCATATTCGTGGAGGATGGCGTTCATGCTGTCCAGTTGGGTAGACACCTGGTCCGTGGCCGGCTCATAGCTGGAGTTCACCATCATCAGCTGGTAGCCGCCCTGCTTCAAAAGGTCCCGCACCTCAGAGGGAATGAAGAAGTCCGGAATGCCGGTGCCCAAAATGCGGTGGTAGGACACCACGGAGGTGACGCCGGGCACCGCCTCCAGCCGGTCCTCCATCTCGCCCATCTCCCCGGCGGACAGGTCATCCCGCAGCACGATGAAGTGGGAGGTGGCCATGTCAAAGTCATCCTTCAGCTTTTCGTTGCTGACGATGGAGGGCAGGTCCCGGGGCAGGGATTCGTCCAGTTTGTAATAGACATCGGCATGGCTCTGGGAGTAGACCGCCGGGAAAAACAGCAGCACCGCCAGGATCGCCAGCGGTACCCGCCGCCGGAGGATAACGCCGTTGAGGCGGTGAAAGCTGGGGATGAGGGTCTTGTGCTTGTGTTTGTCGATCTGCTTGTCGAAAATGAGCACCAGGCTGGGCAGCACCAGGATGACGGTGGCCACGCCCAGCACCACGCCCTTGGCCATGACGATGCCGATGTCCCGGCCCAGAGTCAGCTGCATGAAGCACAGGGCCAGAAAGCCGGCGATGGTGGTGAGGCTGGAGCCGGACAGGGACCGGAAGGCCGCGATGATGGCCTGGGTCATGGCGTCCCGCTTGTCGTCGTAGTGGAGCCGTTCCTCCTCGTACCGGCGATACAAAAAGATGGAGTAATCCATGGTGACGCCCAGCTGCAAGACCGCCGCAATGGCTTTGGTGATATAGGAGATCTCTCCCAAGAAGATGTTCGTGCCGAAGTTATATACCACGGCCATGCCGATGCTGGCGATAAAGACCAGGGGCAGCACCGTGGATTCCAGCGTCACGCTCATAGCCAGCAGGGCCAGCAGCACCGCAAGGCCCACGAATAGGGGCAGCTCGCTGTCCATCACGTCCCGGGTGTCCTTGATGACCACGGAGAAGCCGGCCAGGAAGCATTTTTCGTTGCAGACGCTCCGCACGTCCTCAATGGCCTGCATGGTTTCGTCGGAGGCGCCGGGGTGGTCATACTGGATGATCATCATGGTGGCGTCGCCGGAGAAGAACATATCCCGGAAGCTGGCGGGGATCATGTCCGTGGGGATTTGGATACCCACCAGGTTGCTGATCCAGATGGCGTTGGAGACGCCGGGAACGTCCCGGATGGCGTTCAGCAGGTCGTTGGTATAGCCTGCCGGCATACCGTCCACCACCAGCATACTGGTGGCGGCCATCTGAAAGGGGTCCTCCAGCAGCTGCTCCCCCTGGGAGGAGGGCAGGTCCTGGGGGAGGTAAGAGAGGATATCGTAGTTGATACGGGTGGCGGCAAAGCCGATGATGGAGGGAATGAGCATCAGCACGGCGATGGCGGCCACCAGCCTGGGCTTTCGCGTCAGCTTATGGGCGATTTTTTCAATCACGGGAACAACACCTGTCCTTTCCCCGCATCAGTGGAAGATGCCGGTGATGGCCGCCCAGAAGTCCTTGAACATCTGGGCCACCCGGCTCCAGAAGGTGCCCTTGTCGGGACTGGCTTTGGCGGCCTCCTCCGCATCCTGCTCCTCCGCTTTGATCTCCTGGGAGCGGATGATGACCTGAATGCTCTGGGGCGCGGGGTTTTCCGGGGAGGTCAGGGAGATGGCCTCGGCGGTGGCGTCCATGTTCAGGAGGTTGTCGATGTCGCCGGTGTGCTCATTCCAGGTATCCTCAATGATGGAATTGATGCTGCTCTTGGCCGCCTTTACCTCGTTGGTGGTGGCAAGGCCGCTGGCCGCCTGCCGCAAAGCGGCGGCCAGGCCGGAGAGCGTCTGCTTCGTGCCGGCGTCCAGCTGGGTACCGGAGGCCTTCAGCAGGGCTTCTGCGTCGGAGGCCAGCTGCTCGCTGTCCCGGACGGTGGCGGCGGCGGTGACGCTCAGGTCCTCCAGGGTCTTGAGGGTCTCCTGGGCGGTGGGCTCATAGTCGTTGAGGATGGTGCGCAGGTCATCGGTGCTGTCCAGAATGCTGCGCAGCCTCTTGGAGCTGTGGCGGATGGCGGCGGAGAGGTCGTCGGCGTCATCCAGCAGGTCCGTCAGCTCATCCATGTCCCCGCACAGGTCCGCCAGCTTGCCCACCACGGTGGCGGTGGGGCCGGCCACCTGCTCCAGAGCGTCGCTGACGCCGCTGGCGGTGGTGTTCAGCTGATCCAGCAGGTCGTCGATGGTGTCGGAGTGGTCCAGCAGGAACTCAAAGGCCTCCGGGTCGGAGGACCAGGAGTCATAAATGGCGGCCAGCCCCTTGGCGGCCTCGCTGCCGCCGCCGGCCAGGAAGGCCTGGCGGTACTGGTCATAGCCCGGCGTCTCCTGGGTGATGCCGTTTTGGGCGGCATATTGCTGCCACAGGACCTCGCAGGCGTATTCATAAAAGCTGTCCATGCCGCTTGCCCGGAAACCCGGCTCCATGGCCTTCACCCGGGGTAGGTTTTCCCGGATGGCGTCGATGTCCTGGCCCTCCAGGGGGGATTTCACGGAGGGGATGCGGTCAAGGCTGTCCAAAGCGTTTTCCAGGTTCTGAAGGCTTTTTTTCATGCCGGCGGCGTCGTGGATCAGCTGGCGCACGTCATCGCTGTCCTCCAGGTTTTCCAGAGCGTCTTCCAGGTCTTCCAGCTGGTCCTGCAGGGACAAGGCGGTATCCGTCATGGTGTTCAGCACCGCCTTGGCGTCCGTGACCACCTGGCTGGCGGAGCGGACCTGCTCCGCCACCGGGTCCAGCAGGGCGGCGATGCCCGTCAGGTCCTCCCGCAGGGCGTCGGTGCCGTCATAGATGGCCCCCTTGCCGTTGGAGATGGTGTCCCGGGCCTGATTCAGCTGGTCCAGGCCGTTGGCGGTGGCGTACAGGCTGCCTTCCATGTTGCCGAAGGCGTCCAGCAGGGTGTCCAGACTGTCGGAGAGCTTGTGGTAGTCCTCCTCCAGTTCATCCTTCCGGTCGCTGAGCTTGGCGATCTCCTCCAGCTGGCTGAGGGTGGCGGGCACCATCATGAAGGTCATGCCGCCGAAGGAGAAGTCCTCGGCGCCCACCCGGATGGTGAAGTGCTGCTCCTCTCCGGGAAAGGCCAGAAACAGCACCGCCCGCAGGTTGCCCATCAGCTGCACCTGGGCGCCGGGGGCTTCCAGGGACAAAATGTCATCCTGATTGAACAGGGCCATGGCCGCCAGGGTATAGTTGTTTTTGGCGTACTCACTGGCGTTTTCGTTGGGGATAGCGTCCACGGTGATCTCCACCACGCCGGTCTTGCCCGCCAGGTCCTCCGCCTTGGTGGGCACGCCGTTGAGGGTATAATGGATGGAGAGGGTCCAGGGCAGGGCCTCAAAGGGTGCCGAGGTCTTTCCCTCAAAGTAGAAGTGGGAGGGGGCGTTGTCCGGGTCGAAGCGGAAGGTGGTGACGCCGCCCCGCACCGTGGGCTCCGTATGGTCCGTCAGATTTAGCACCTGGTCGTATGTACCGTAATCCGTCAGGGTGTCGGCGCCGTTGAGGATGTAGCTCTTGACCACGCTGCCCTCCGTCAGGTTGCCGTAATAGTCCAAAGTGGCGTAATAGGCCTCGTCGCAGGTGGGGGCCACGCCGTCGCCGATGGGTTCCGCGGCGGCGGCGGGAACCACGCAGGCGGCTGTCAGGGTCAAAGCGGTAACCAGAGCCAGCAGGCGGCGGGGATGCAGTTGTTGGATCATAAACATGCTCCTCTCAATAATCAACAAACGTTGAATAATAAAAAGATGTTGATTTATTTTTCGGGAGAGATTATAATACGCTCAACAGAAAAAAACAAGGGACACATTCCCGGTTTTGTCTAAAGGGAAACGGGGCGTGCCTGAAAGGAGAACCAGCGCCATGGAAAAACAGTCGGAGGACCGCCGGTCCCGCCGGTCCCGGCGGCTTTTGAAGGAAGGCCTTTTGCAGCTGATGCAGGAAAAGCGGTTTTCGGAGATCACCGTCCGGGATATCACGGAGCGGATGGATTTGAACCGGGGGACCTTTTACCTGCACTATTCGGACACGGCGGCCCTGCTGCAAAGTGTGGAGGAGGACATGCTGGAGGAGGCCCAGGTCCTGGTGGACGCCCATATGGCCGAGAGCACGGCGGAACGGACGCTGCGGCCGGTGCTGCTGCCGATTTTGGACTATGTGGTGGAGCACCGGACCATTATTGGGACGCTGCTGGACAGCAATGCTGCCAGCGGATTCGTGGACAGGCTCCAAAAGCTCATCTACCGCAATGGCTCCCGCCTGACGGAGGCCTGGTTCCGGGATGTGTCCCCGGAGCAGCTGGACTATCTGATGAGCTTTATCACCTACGGCCTCATCGGCCTTGTGAAGGAGTGGTTCGGCCGGGGGATGGACCTGCCCGGAGAGGAACTGGTGTCCATGGCGGACCGCCTGGTCCAGGGGGCGGCGGAAGGGCTGCTCCAGGCGTGAAAAAAAGGACTGTTCCTGTTGAACAGTCCTTTTTTATATCGTGGGATTCAGGCGGTGACCCGGTGCAGCAGGGCGGAGGCCTGTTCCAGGGCGTCCATGACGGGGATGGTGTAATCCTCCTGCTCAATGCTCAGGGGGCCGTCGTAGCCGGTGGCCCGCAGGGCCTCCACAAACCGGCGCCACCAGGCCTCGTCGTGGCCGGTGCCGGGGGTGACGAAGTTCCAGGAGCGGGTCTTGAACTCCAGCACGCCCTTGGTGTCCAGCATGGTGTTGACGGCGCTGGCGGGCTCCGTCCGCACATCCTTGATGTGGACGTGGTAAATGCAGTCGGACAGGGCGTCAATCATGGCCAGCGGGTCGGCGCCCATCCAGAACAGGTGGCTGGGGTCCATGTTCACGCCCACGGTCATGCCCACGGCGGACTGGAGGCGCCGCAGGTTCTCCACATTGTTTACCAGCTGCCAGCCGTGGAACTCCAGGGCGATGTGCTCCACGCCGTGGCGCTTGGCCTGGGCCACCAGCTTTTCCCACTGGGGAATGGCCACCTCCCACTGGTAGCGGAGGATGCCCTCCGTCTCCGGGGGCCAGCTGGTCACGATCCAAGTGGGAGTCCGGTCCTCGGCACAGCCGCCGGGCAGGCCGCTCATCATGACAACGGTCTTCAGGCCCAGCTGCTCCGACAGCAGAAAGGCCTTTTCCGCCACTTCCCGGTCCCGGACACCCTTTTCGCCGGGGAACAGGGGATTGCCGGAGCAGTTGAGGGCGGAGATGGTAAGGCCGTTGGCCTCCAGCGTGTCCAGCAGTTCCCGGCGCTTGCCGGCGTCCGTTATCAGGGTATCCAAGTCGATGTGGGGCGCGGGAGACCAGTTGCCGCAGCCCAGCTCCACCTGCTCCAGCCCCAGTTTCCGGCACACGGCCGCCGCCTCCGGAAAGGACAGGTGGGCCAGACTGTCAGTTACCAATCCTAATTTCATGGAAAGGACCCTCCTTTAAATATATGGCGTTTTTTCCAGCTTATCACATCCCAAAATAAAAATCCACAGGAAACCGTGCGGGTTTTTCTTGACGGAAAACAGACCGCGGATGTATGGTAGGGACAAGAGGGACATCTCCCCCAATTTACGGAACCAGGAGGAAAACACCATGGGTTGTTTTTACTGTGATGAGCATCACGAAGGCCGGGAGGCCATTATGTTCAAGGTCGGCGAGATGAAGGCCGGTACGCTGTACCTGTTCAAGGATCAGGCTCACAAGGGCCGCTGCGTGCTGGCGCTGAAGAGCCACCACCGGGAGCTGTGGGAGTGCGAGCCCCAGGAGCGGGCGGATTTCGCCGAGGACCTGGCCCGGGCCTCCAAGGCCATCCAGGACCTGTGGGGCTGCACGAAGCTGAACCTGGGCTCCTTCGGCGATACGAATCCCCATCTCCATTTCCACATCGTGCCCAAGTACGAGGGCGGCTTTGAGTTTGGCGGAAACTTTGAGATCACCAATCCCCAGCCGGTCCATCTGACGGAGGAGGCATACCGGGAGATGATTGGGGCGCTGAAAGAAAAACTGGGCATCTAATCGTTTAGCTTGGAAAGTGCGGCAGAAATGCCGCACTTTTTTTGACAGCCTACGCAAATTTTTGCGAAATTTCTCTTTCCCGGATAGGACAGTTGTGATAGAATGCTGTTCGTGAAATTGTTCCTTTCGAGAAAGGTGGTAATCAATATGAGAAAGACCAAGATTGTCTGCACCCTGGGACCTGCCACGGACCGGGAGGGCGTCCTGCGGGAGATGCTGCTCTCCGGCATGAACGTGGCCCGCTTTAACTTCTCCCACGGCGACCATGCCGGCCACAAGGCCCGGCTGGACCAGCTGAAGGCCCTGCGGGAGGAGCTGGACCTGCCTGTGGCCGCCATGCTGGACACCAAGGGCCCCGAGGTACGGCTGAAAAACTTCAAAAACGGCTCTGTGGAGCTGAAGGAGGGTGCGGAGTTCACCCTTTGCACCAACGATGTGGAAGGCGACGAGACCCGCTGCTCCATTACGTATAACGACCTGCCCGGCGACGTGAAGGCCGGTGACGCCATCCTGCTGGATGACGGCCTGGTCCGCATGACCGTACTGGAGACCACCGCCACCGCCATTCGCTGCAAGGTGCTCAACAGCGGCGTCATGAAAAACAACAAGGGCGTCAACATCCCCGGCGTCCGCCTGTCCATGCCCTATGTCAGCCAGCGGGACCGGGAGGATATCCTCTTCGGTATCCAGGAGGGCTTTGACTATATCGCCGCCAGCTTCGTCCGCACCGCCGCCGATATCCGGGAGCTGCGGCAGATCCTGGACCAGAACCACTCCCACATCCGCATCATCGCCAAGATCGAGAACCGGGAGGGCGTCAGCAACCTGCCGGATATCCTGGCCGTGGCGGACGGCATCATGGTGGCCCGGGGCGATATGGGTGTGGAGATCGACTTTACGGAGATCCCTGTCATCCAGAAGGATATGATCGCCCAGTGCGTGGCCTGCGGAAAGCCGGTCATCACCGCCACCCAGATGCTGGATTCCATGGTGGAAAACCCCCGGCCCACCCGGGCGGAGATCACCGACGTGGCCAACGCCATCTATGACGGCACCTCCGCCATCATGCTCTCCGGCGAGACCGCGGCGGGCAAGTATCCGGTGGAGGCGGTCCGCACCATGGACGCCATCGCCCTGCGGACGGAGGCCAACATCGACCGGGCCAAGCCCCTGAAGGTCTCCGGCAAGGAGCGGCTGTCCATCACCGCCGCCATGGCTCACGCCGCCTGCACCACCGCCATGGACATTGGCGCCGACGCCATCCTCACCGTCAGCCAGCGGGGCGTCACCGCCCAGATGGTCAGCCGGTTCCGGCCCCAGACCACCGTGGTGGCCCTGCTGCTGGACGAGCAGGTCCGCCGGCAGATGAGCCTGTACTGGGGTGTGGAGGCCATTATGATGCCCTATGCCAGCAATTCCGACGAGTTGGTGGACTTTGCCGTGGAAGCGGCGGAAAAGGCCGGCATCGTGAAAAACGGCGACCTGGTGGTGGTTACCGCCGGCGTGCCTGTGGGCGTGGCCGGGACCACCAACATGATCCGCGTCAAGCAGGTGGGCGGCTCCCTCATCAACGCCACCGGCATCGGCGGACAAAAGGCCAGCGGCCGGCTGTGCGTGTGCCGCATACTGGATGACGTGGCGGAAAAATTCCGCCCCGGCGATGTGCTGGTGGTGCCGTATACCAACAACAGCCTGCTGCCCTATATCCGCCAGGCCGCGGCCGTTATCACAGAGGAGGCCAGCGCCGACTGCCACACCGCCACGGTGGGTCTGACACTGGACAAGCCCGTCATCGTGGGCGCGGTGGATGCCACCCGCCGCCTGACGGACGGCATCCGGGTGTCCGTGGACTGCGCCCGGGGCGTGGTCCAGACGCTGCCGGAATGATCTTTGAAAAAACGCCGTGGCCAGCTGGCCGCGGCGTTTTCCAGCATTGACGGGAGGAAGCTGACATGATAATACGAGCTTATGAGACCGCGGACTGTGAGGCTTTGGCGACATGGACCGAACGGGGTATCTGGACAGGCTGTTTGTGCACCCGGATTTCCAACGCCGGGGCATCGCAGCCGCCATCTGCGACCGTCTGGAGAATGCTTCCGCCGCAAACCGGTTCACCGTGCACGCCTCCATCACCGCGAAGCCGTTTTTTGAAAGCAGAGGCTACCGGACAGTGAAAATGCAAACGGTTTTGCGCAATGATGTGACTCTGACCAATTATCTCATGGAAAAAGCTCCCGTCCGCTGAGGACGGGAGCTTTTTTCAAATACCCAGGATGACGGTGGCGAACTGGAAATAGATCAGCAGGGAGATGGCGTCCACGATGGTGGTGATGAAGGGGGAGGCCATCACCGCCGGGTCAAAGCCAATCTTTTTGGCCAGCAGCGGCAGGGTGCAGCCCACCAGCTTGGCGCAGAACACGGTAAAGACCAGCGTGCCGCAGACCACCAGCGCCACGGTGGGGGTCACCATGGGATTGTGGAACAGCATCCGGTCGATGAGCATCAGCTTCACGAAGTTGGCTGCCGACAGCACGATACCGCAGGTCAGGCCCACCCGCATCTCCTTCCAGATGACCCGGAACAAATCGGAAAACTCGATCTCGTTCAGGGAGATGCCGCGGATGACGGTGACGCTGGCCTGGGAGCCGCAGTTTCCGCCGGTGTCCATCAGCATGGGGATATAGGCGGTCAGAACGGTGAAGGCCGCCAGGGCGTTTTCAAAGCTGGAGATGATCTGCCCGGTGAAGGTGGCGGAGATCATCAGCAGCAGCAGCCAGGGGATACGGGCCTTGAAGGTCTCAAAGATGCCGGTTTTCAGATAGGGCTTGTCCGTGGGGACGATAGCGGCCATCTTCTCGATATCCTCGGTGACCTCCTCCTGCAAAACGTCCATGGCGTCGTCCACGGTGACGATGCCCACCAGGCGGTTTTCCTGGTCCACCACCGGCAGGGCCAGGAAGTCGTATTTGCCCAGGGCCCGGGCGGTGGTCTCCTGGTCGTCCAGGGTCTGGACGGAGATAAAGTTGCGCTCCATGATGTCGCCGATGACATCGTCATCCTCCGCCAGCAGCAGCGTCCGGATGGACAGCAGGCCGATGAGGTGGCGGCCGTCGTCGATGACATAGCAGACGTTGATGGTCTCCTTGTCGGGGCCGGTGCGGCGGATGCGCTTCAAGGCGGCCTCCACCGTCATGTCCTCTTTCAGGTCCACGAACTCCGTGGTCATGATACTGCCGGTGGAGTCATCGGGATATTTCAAAATCTCATTGATGCTTTTGCGCATCTCCGGGTCAGAGTGCTTCAAAATGCGCTTGACCACATTGGCGGGCATTTCCTCCACGATGTCCACGGTATCGTCCAGATACAGCTCGTCCAGCACTTCCTTCAGCTCTGTGTTGGAAAAGCTCTGAATCAGCAGCTCCTGCTGGTCGGAGTCCAGCTCCACGAATACCTCCGCCGCCTGCTCCTTTGGCAGCAGGCGGAATACCAGCGCCACCTTCTCATCCAGCTCGCCGCACAAAGCAGCAATGTCCGCCGCCTCCATGGGAAGAAGGAGGTCCCGCAGGTCCGCGTATCGTTTTCGGGCGATATACTCCTCAATCTTTTCCAGCAGCTCTTCCCGTTTTCCTTCCAACTCAAACACGCCGCACAGCCTCCTTTCCGAACTGAATAAAAATAACTTCCCTGTCCGCCCGGAACGGCGCGGCCAGAGAAGCTCCCTTTCCCGGGGAGCGACACAAAAAAGCTCCCCGCCGCCGTTCAAGCTTTAGCTTCACAAGGCGGTGAAATCGCGTTAGATGATACCTTCGTGTTCGATATCACCTGTTCAAACCCTCTCATGATGTCTCCATCACTCCGCGGCAGCGATCCGTATCCCTGTGGTAGCCTTACCTACCGGACGATATAACATTTACTTGTTTATATTATGCCAAAAAAATGCCGCTGTCAACCCGGGAGGAACGCTGATTTGGAATTTCCAAACCGGAAAAGCGCTTGTCGGATACGGCGCATATGTGGTATAATATGACATTCCGGGGAAATTTTGATTCATGCGAAGGGCGGAGATAAATATGGGAATTCATGACGGGCACAGGGAGAAGATGCGGCAGCGTTTTTTACAGGGCGGGCTGGAGCCCTTCGCGGACCATGAGGCCCTGGAGCTGCTGCTGTATTACGCCATTCCCCGGCGGGACACCAATCCCATCGCCCACGCCCTGACGGAGCGGTACGGCTCCCTGGCGGCGGTGCTGGACGCTCCGGTGGAGGACCTGCAAAAGGTGGAGGGCGTGGGGGAGAGCGCCGCGGTGCTTTTGAAGCTGGTGCCCCAGCTGTACCGGAAGGCCCGCCTGGCGGAGGCGGAGCGGGAAACGGTCCTCAACTCCTCGGAGCGGGCCGGCGCGTACCTGCTGGAGCGGTTCGCCGGAGAAAAGCACGAGGTGGTCTACGCCCTGTATCTGGACCGGAAGGGCAAGCTCATCGCCTGTCGGCGCCTGGGCGAGGGCGGCATTTCCTCCGCCGGACTGGATATCCGCCGACTGGTGGAGCAGGCGCTGCTGACCTCCGCCAGCGCCGTTATCCTGTCCCATAACCATCCCAGCGGCGTGGCACTGCCCTCCGCCGATGACTATACGGCCACAGACCGGGCAAAATCAGCACTGGGAAGCATCGGCGTCCAGTTGGCCGACCACATCATTGTGGCGGACCAGGATTTTGTATCCATGGCGGACAGCGGGTATCTGGCGTGAGTTGTCCGGCTTTTTCAAAAACTGCCCAACAGATATCGAACAAATGTTGCATATAAAATATACCCGTGGTATGATGGAAAACGAAAAACAAGCTGTTTGGGAGCGTGCTATGCCGAAATTTCAAGTTGTTTCTGATTACCAGCCCTCCGGCGGTTCCCCCATAAAAGCGGGGCTTTTGCGGGGGAACCTTGATATGACTGAAACGGGCAGGCAGAGCCCGCTCGTTTCAAGGTTTTGGCTTTCGCCAAAACGCTTGCACGCCGCAGATGCGGCGCTGGGCCCTTCGCCCTTGGCTGGCCGCCGGCCACAATATACAGCTGCCTAAGGAGAATGCGCTATGCCGAAATTTCAAGTCGTTTCTGAATACCAGCCCTCCGGCGACCAGCCTCAGGCCATCGCGGCCCTGGCGGAGGGCATCGAAAACGGACTGAAGGAGCAGGTGCTGCTGGGCGTCACCGGTTCCGGCAAGACCTTCACCATGGCCAAAGTCATCGAGCAGGTACAGCGCCCTACCCTGGTGCTGGCCCACAACAAGACCCTGGCGGCCCAGCTGTGCGCGGAGTTCAAGGAGTTTTTCCCCAACAACGCCGTGGAGTATTTTGTGTCCTATTACGATTATTATCAGCCGGAGGCCTATATCCCCCACACGGATACCTATATTGCCAAGGACGCCTCCACCAACGATGAGATCGACCGGCTGCGCCTGTCCGCCACCTGCGCCCTGCTGGAGCGGCGGGATGTTATCGTGGTGTCCTCCGTCAGCTGCATCTACGGCCTGGGCGAGCCGGATGACTTTGCCAAAATGGTGGTGTCCCTGCGGGTGGGGGCCCAGTGGGACCGGGACGAGCTGCTGCGGCGCCTGGTGGAGATCCGCTATGAGCGCAACGACATCGCCTTTGAGCGCAATATGTTCCGGGTCCGGGGCGACACGGTGGAGATCTATCCCGCCTACTACAAGGACAAGGCCATCCGGGTGGAGTTTTTCGGCGACGAGATCGACCGCATCAGTGAGATCACGCCTCTGACCGGAGTGGTGAACCGGGTGCTGAACCACATCGCCATCTATCCCGCCAGCCACTATGTCACCACCAAGGACAAAATGGACCGGGCCATCGGCGAGATCCGCCGGGAGCTGGAGGAGCAGGTGAAGGTCTTCACCGACAACGACCAGCTGGTGGAGGCCCAGCGTATCCGCCAGCGAACGGAGTACGACATGGAGATGATGGCGGAGCTGGGCTACTGCTCCGGCATTGAGAACTATTCCCGCATTATTTCGGAGCGGCCCGCCGGGTCGGCGCCCATGACGCTGCTGGATTTCTTCCCGGACGACTTTTTACTGTTCGTGGACGAGTCCCACGTGACGCTGCCCCAGGTCCGGGCCATGTACAACGGCGACCACGCCCGGAAGGATTCCTTGGTGAAGTACGGCTTCCGGCTGCCCTGCGCCTATGACAACCGGCCTTTGAAGTTCGAGGAATTTGAGGCGCGCATCGGCCAGGCGGTGTTCGTCTCCGCCACGCCGGGGCCCTATGAGCGGGAGCGGGCGGACCAGGTGGTGGAGCAGGTCATCCGCCCCACGGGCCTGCTGGACCCGCGGGTGGAGGTGCGGCCCGTCACCGGCCAGATCGACGACCTGATGGACGAGATCAAGGCCCGTGCCGCCAAAAACGAGCGGGTGCTGGTGACGACCCTGACCAAGAAAATGGCCGAGGATCTGACGGAGTTTTTCAAAAACGCCGGCATCCGGGTGCGGTATATGCACTCCGACGTTCAGACCATTGAGCGGATGGAGATCATCCGGGACCTGCGGCTGGGCGAATTCGACGTGCTGGTGGGCATCAACCTCCTGCGGGAGGGTCTGGACCTGCCGGAGGTCAGCTTGGTGGCGGTGCTGGACGCCGACAAGGAGGGCTTCCTCCGCAGTGAGACCAGCCTCATCCAGACCATTGGCCGTGCCGCCCGAAACGCCGAGGGCCTCGTCATCCTGTATGCCGACGAGATCACCCCCTCCATGCGGGCGGCCATGGATGAGACGGCGCGCCGCCGCACCATCCAGGATGCATTCAACAAGGAACACGGCATTGTGCCCAAGACCATCATCAAGGGCGTCCGGGAGGTGCTGGAGATCTCCAAGACGGCGGAGGAGGACACCATCCGGGGCCGCAGGAAGCGCAAGTTCAATGAGCAGGAGCGGGCCGCGGAGATCGCCAAGCTGGAAAAGGAAATGAAAGAGGCCAGCAAGATGTTGGAATTCGAGTACGCGGCGGTGCTGCGGGACCGCATCATCGAATTGAGAGGGGAGAAGTAAAGCCCCCCTCATTTTCCGCAGAACAAGATGGGGGAATCATATGAAAAGAAAATCGGAGGGAAAAGCAGACTGGAGATGCCTTTGGTGGTATTTGGTGTCTTTTCTGTGGTTTTTGGGGGCACTTTTACTGGCTGGGTTGACTGAGCTACCGCTGCTTGCAGCTGTGCTGCTCATGGTACCCGGCTGCATTGCGGGGCTGCATGGATGGGGACTTCTGTACGAGTTGGATAAACGTTCGCAAGAGAACAGACCTGCGTATTATGCGTTCCTTGACCATTACAAAATCCGGTATTTTCCGTTTATATACTTTTTTGTAATTCTCATCATCCTGTTGATGTAAGATGAAAAAGCAGATGAGGGCGGCAATGGGGGTACACATGGCTACTGAAAAGGAGTGATTCTCGTGCGTTACGAATGGCTGGACGATTACCTCCTGTCCCTCCCCGGGGCGGAGAAGGACTACAAGCCCGAGTGGTGATGGTTTTGCTATTATGCTCCGGGGCAAGCTGTTTGCCGCCGTCTGTTCCCCGGGGGCGGAGCACAAAATCTACGGCGGCCACGACCTGATCAACCTGAAATGTGACCCGGCCCAGGCGGAACTGCTCCGGGCCGAATACCCGGACATCCTGCCGGGCTTTTACGCCGACAAGCGCACCTGGATCGCCTGCTTTTTGGACGGTGCCCTGCCGGACGAACTGCTGCGGGAGCTTTGCAAAGCGTCCCACCGCCTGGTGATGGAGAAGCTGCCCAAGTATGTGCAAAAAGAACTCATGGAAAACAGAGGATGAATACAATGGCAAAGCACAAGGAAGAAAAAACAAATGTCATGCGGGTCCTGGACCAGAAGAAAATTCCTTACACGGCCCATACCTATCCCGCCGACGGCCCCATCGACGGCGTCAGTGTGGCGGGCTTTTTGGGGCAGGATGTAGAGCAGGTGTTCAAGACCCTGGTGACGAAGGGAAGCACCGGCGCATACTACGTATTTGACATCCCCGTGGCGGAAAATCTGGATTTGAAAAAGGCCGCCAAGGCGGTGGGGGAGAAATCCATCGCCATGCTGCCCCAGAAGGAGCTGCTGCCCCTCACCGGCTACGTCCACGGCGGATGCAGCCCTGTGGGAATGAAGAAGCAATTCCCCACTGTGTTCCACGAAACGGCCATTCTGTACGATACCATCTGCGTCTCCGCCGGCAAGGTGGGTGCCCAGGTGGAGCTGGCGCCCCAGGCGCTGCTGGACCTGCTGGGGGCCTCCGCGGCGGATATCATTGTGGAGTGAACGGCATGGCCATGAAGCTGATCCGTGGACTGGTGGTCTCCCTCATCATCGTATGGGGCTGGCACCAGGAGGAAACATACAGATAATCTCTGACAAGGAGACACGAAAACATTTATGCAGGATAAAATCATCGTCAAAGGCGCCCGGGCCAACAACCTGAAAAATATCGACGTCACCATCCCCCGGGACAAGCTGGTGGTGATGACGGGCCTCTCCGGCTCCGGCAAGTCCTCCCTGGCCTTCGACACCATTTACGCCGAGGGCCAGCGGCGGTATGTGGAGAGCCTTTCCTCCTACGCCCGGATGTTCCTGGGCCAGATGGACAAGCCGGACGTGGACTATATCGAGGGCCTTTCCCCGGCCATCTCCATCGACCAGAAGACCACCAGCAAAAACCCCCGGTCTACCGTGGGCACGGTGACGGAGATCTACGACTATCTCCGGCTGCTGTGGGCCCGGGTGGGCACGCCCCACTGTCCCAAGTGCGGCAAGGTCATCCGCCAGCAGACCATTGACCAGATCATCGACCAGGTGCTCTCCCTGCCGGAGGGCACCCGCATCCAGGTGATGGCGCCCGTCATCCGGGGCAAAAAGGGCGAGCACCAGAAGGTGTTCGAGGATGCCAAGCGCTCCGGCTACGTCCGGGTGCGGGTGGACGGGAACCTGTACGAGCTGGACGAGGAAATCCAGCTGGAGAAAAACAAAAAGCACAGCATCGAGATTGTCATCGACCGCCTCATCATCCGGCCGGATATCCAGCAGCGGCTGACAGACAGCGTGGAGACCGCCGCGGGCATCTCCGGTGGACTGGTGGTGGTGAACCTGCTGCAGGAGGAGCGGGACCTGGTGTTCTCCCAGAATTACGCCTGCGAGGACTGCGGCATCTCCATCGAGGAGCTGACGCCCCGGATGTTCTCCTTCAACAACCCCTTCGGCGCCTGCCCCGCCTGCACGGGCCTGGGCAGCCAGCTGAAGGTGGACCCCACCCTGGTGGTGGAAAACGAGGACCTCTCTTTGCTGGAGGGCGCCATCACGGCTTCCGGCTGGAATAATATCCGCTCTGACGGCATCTCCCGTATGTATTTTGACGCCCTGTCCCAGAAGTACCGCTTCAAGCTGACTACGCCCTGGAAGGACCTGCCTGACCAGGTGAAGCAGGTCATCCTGTACGGCACGGGTGGGGAAAAGCTGGAGCTCCACTATGACCAGCCCCGGGGCAAGGGTGTGCTGTACCAGTCCTTTGAGGGCATCTGCAACAACCTCCAGCGCCGCTATATGGAGACCCAGAGCGACTCTGTGAAGCGGGAACTGGAGGAGACCATGAGCGAGTGCCCCTGCCCGGAGTGCAAAGGCCGCCGTCTGAAAAAGGAGTCTCTGGCGGTGACAGTGGGGGACAAGGCCATTGATGAGCTGACCCGCCTTTCCGTGCTGGACGAGCTGGAGTGGGCGGAGCATCTGGAGCTGACGGAACAGCAGCATCTCATCGCTGACCGTATTTTAAAGGAGATCCGCTCCCGGCTGGGCTTTCTGCGGTCCGTGGGACTGGGCTACCTGACCCTCAGCCGCAGCGCCGCGACGCTGTCCGGCGGTGAGAGCCAGCGCATCCGCCTGGCCACCCAGATCGGCTCCAGCCTCATGGGCGTCCTCTATATTCTGGACGAGCCCTCCATCGGGCTCCACCAGCGGGACAATGACAAGCTGCTGGATACCCTGCGGAACCTGCGGGACCTGGGCAACACGCTGCTGGTGGTGGAGCATGACGAGGACACCATGCGGGCCGCCGATTACCTCATCGACATCGGCCCCGGCGCCGGCGTTCACGGCGGCGAGGTGGTGGCCGCCGGTACGCCGGAGGAGGTCATGGCCAACCCCAACTCTCTGACGGGCCAGTACCTGTGCGGCAAGAAAAAGATCCCCGTGCCCCAGTCCCGGCGCCCCGGCAGCGGAAAATTTCTGAAGGTAGTGGGCGCTGCTGAAAACAACCTCCGCCATATCGATGTGTCCTTCCCCCTGGGCACCTTCACAGTGGTCACCGGCGTGTCCGGCAGCGGCAAGAGCTCTCTGGTCAATGAAATTTTGTTCAAGCGCCTGGGCGCGGACCTCATGCGGATGAAGACCCGTCCCGGCAAGTGCGACCGCATCGAGGGCATCGAGTATCTGGACAAGGTGGTGGACATTGACCAAAGCCCCATCGGCCGGACGCCCCGCTCCAACCCCGCCACCTATACGGGACTGTTCAACGACATCCGGGACCTGTTCGCCTCCACCCAGGAGGCCAAGAGCCGGGGCTACGGCCCGGGCCGCTTCTCCTTCAACGTCCGGGGCGGCCGGTGCGAGGCCTGCTCCGGCGACGGTGTGCTGAAGATCGAGATGCACTTCCTGCCGGATATCTTCGTCCCCTGCGAGGTGTGCAAGGGCCGCCGCTACAACCGGGAGACCCTGGAGGTCCGCTACAAGGGCAAAAATATTGCCGAGGTCCTGGATATGACCGTGGACGAGGCGGTGGAGTTTTTCTCTGCCCTGCCCAAGCTCCGCAACAAGCTCCAGACCCTTCAGGATGTGGGCCTTGGGTACGTGAAGCTGGGCCAGCCCTCCACGGAGCTGTCCGGCGGCGAGGCCCAGCGGGTGAAGCTGGCCACGGAGCTTTCCAAGCTGGCCACCGGCAAGACCATTTATATTCTGGACGAGCCCACCACCGGCCTCCACGCCGATGATGTGCGCAAGCTCCTGGAGGTCCTCCAGCGGCTGGTGGACGCGGGGAACACCGTGGTGGTCATTGAGCACAATCTGGATGTCATCAAGTGTGCCGATTGGCTTATCGATTTGGGCCCGGAGGGAGGCGACGGCGGCGGCACCATCGTTGTCACCGGCACGCCGGAGACGGTAGCCGCCTGTGAGGCAAGCTACACGGGCCAGTACCTGAAACGGGTGCTGGAGCGGTGAAAGGGGAGAAGCAGGTGACGGAAGTCAGGCCTTTTCAAAAAAACGATACGGACCGGGTCGTTTCCGCCATGGCCAGTGCCTTCGCGGATGATGGGCTGTACCGGTATTTCATTCCAGAGGACGGGGACAGAGAGCACTTTTTGAGAAAGTTCATGGCCTTCCGTCTGCGGTATGGGCTCAAATACGGCACGGTGCTGGTGGCCGATGAAGGCGCGGGAGCGGCAATCTTTTTGGCGCCCGGCCATCAAATGGGGCCGAAGGACCTGCTGCTTTGCGGCGGGCTTTCGGCCATGCTGCCCTGCACCAAAGCCCAGCGGGAGCGGATCATGGGCTTCAACGACTTCGCCGGTGCCATTGCGGCCCGAGCGGCGGAGCAGCCCTGCTGGCACCTCTCGCCTATCTGCGTGGAGCCGGGGAGCCAGGGAAAGGGCCTTGGCAAGGCTCTTGTGGCCCACGGCCTTGCGCAGATCCAGGCGGTCTCCCAGCCCTGCTATCTGGAGACACAGTCAGAGAAAAACGTGGGGTTTTACCAGGCATTCGGCTTTCGGGTGGTCTCCCGCAATCCGGTCCCCGGGACCGGATTGGACCACTGGGCCATGCTGTGGGAGCCTCGCGTTTGAACCCCGGCGGAGCGCCGGAATATTCTATTGCTTAACAAGAAAGTTGAGGATCACCTATGTCTGAAATCAAAAATGTTGCCATGATCACCGTCTGCGGCCGTCCCAACGTGGGCAAATCCAGCCTGACCAACGCATTGGTGGGCGAAAAGGTCGCCATTGTTTCCAACAAGGCCCAGACTACCCGAAACCGCATTTACGGCGTGGTGAACCGGGAGGACACCCAGTATATCCTGCTGGATACCCCGGGCCTCCACAAGCCCAAGTCCGCCCTGGGGGACTACATGGTCAAGGTGGTCACCTCCAGCCTCAGCGATGTGGACTGCGCCCTGCTGCTGGTGGAGCCCATCCCCCACGTGGGCGCTCCGGAGCTGGCCCTCATCCGCCGCATTCAGGAGGAGCACCTGCCCGCCATCCTCTGCATCAATAAGATCGACACTGTGGAGCCGGCGGAGCTGCTGCCGGTGATCGCCGCCTACAACGAGGCCTGGGACGGCTTCGACGCCATCATCCCCATCTCCGCCCACACCGGCAGCGGTCTGGACGATTTGATGCACGAGCTGCGCAAGTATGCCAGCGAAGGGCCCCAGCTGTTCCCGGATGGAGAGATCAGCGACCAGCCGGAGCGGCAGATCATGGGCGAGCTCATTCGGGAAAAGCTGCTTTTGTGCCTGGATAAGGAGATCCCCCACGGCACCGCCGTGGAGATCACGAAGTTCTCCGAGCGGGATTCCGGCGTCATTGATGTGGACGCCACCATCTACTGTGAAAAGGCCAGCCACAAGGGCATCATCATCGGCAAGCAGGGCGCCATGCTGAAAAAAATCAGCTCCCTGGCCCGGCAGGACATGGAAAAGTTCATGGGCACCAAGGTGTATCTGGAGACCTGGGTGAAGGTGAAGGAGAATTGGAGAGATAACGTCAACTACGTGCGCAGCTTCGGCTACCACGACGACTGATATTTCCAGTTATCAAATCCGACTTTTTTCGCAGACTATTCCCAAAAGGAGGTCTGCATCATGGAAGCCGAACCTTTCTGGGAGCTGTTCTGCATGACCGGGGAGCCGCTGGCCTATATGCTTTACCGGACATTGGAGGAGGCGGAGGACCAGCTGCCGCCCATTTTGTAAGCGCCGGGGGCACCGCCCCCGTACATAAGGTGGTGAGACCATGGCGGGGACGCCGTACATCGTCACCCGGGGCATCGTCCTGCGGGAGACCGAGACCAAGGAAGCCGATAAAATCCTGACCCTTCTGACGGCGGACCGGGGCAAGCTCTCCGTCATTGCCCGGGGAGCCCGGCGGAAAAGCTGCCGCTACGCCGCCTGTGCCCAGCCGCTGGTCTGGTCGGAATGGACGCTGTACCAAAAAGGCGAGTGGTATTACGCCAACGAGGGGTCCACGCTGGAGCTGTTCAGCGGCCTTTGGACAGACCTGGACGCCATGGCCCTGGGATTCTACTTCGCGGAGCTGACGGAGGCCGTCACCGCGGAGGACACCGTGTCCGGCGACCTGCTGCGGCATCTGCTGAACGGGCTGTATGCCCTTTCCACTTTACACAAGCCGCCGGCACTGGTGAAGCCGGCCTTTGAGCTGAAGCTCTTGTGCCTGGCGGGTTATGAGCCCCTGGCGGACAGCTGCGCCTACTGCGGCTGCCCGGACCCGGAGCGGCCGCTGCTGGATGTGGTCCAGGGCGTGCTGCGGTGCCGGACCTGCGGAGCCGGGGAGAGCGGCCTTTCCATGCCCCTGTGCCGGGATTCCCTGGCGGCCCTGCGGCACATCGTCTATGGGGACCCCAAGCGGCTGTATTCCTTCCGGTTGGGGCCGGAGCCCCTGCGGCGGCTGGGGGACGCGGCGGAGGCCTTTGCCGCCGCCCAATTGGAACGAGGCTTCAAGACGCTGGATTTCTACAAGAGCTTGCAGCCAGTGGAGATTCCCTAAAAATGAGATACGTTCTGTATAGTTTCGAATAAATTATACGGAAAGGAAATGAATATGAGCGAATTATTCGACAAATCCATCCGCACCCTGGAGCTGCCCCGGGTGCTGCAATTGCTGTCCGACCAGGCTGTCAGCACCGAGGCCAAGGAAAAAGCCCTTCGCATCCGGCCGGAAACGGAGACAGAGGAGGTGCTGCGCCTCCTGGACCAGACCGACGCCGCCCGGGCCATGATCGGCCTTCACGGCGCGCCGTCGTTTTCCGGTGTGAAGCCGGTGGGGGAGGCCCTGGACCGGGCGGACCGGGGCGGCAGCCTGAATACCAAGGAGCTGCTGACCATCGCGGACCTCCTGACCGCCGCTCGCCGGGCCAAGGAGTATTTCAACGCCGATGCCATGGAAAAGACCGCCATCGACCACCTGTTTCTCTCCCTCCACGGCAACCGCTTTCTGGAGGAGAAGATCAAGCGCTGCATCCCGGATGAGGACACCATTGCCGACGCGGCCAGCACGGAACTGGCGGATATCCGCCGCCACATGCGGGCGGCTCAGGCAAAGAGCCGGCAAATTCTGCAGAAGATCATCTCCTCGCCCACCTACGGCAAAATTTTGCAGGAGACCATCATCACCCAGCGGGACGGCCGCTTTGTGGTGCCGGTGAAGGCGGAGCACAAGGGCGACCTGCCGGGCCTGGTCCACGACATCTCCTCCTCCGGCGCCACACTGTTTGTGGAGCCTATGGGCGTTGTTCAGGCCAACAACGAGCTCATCGAGCTGGAAGCCAGGGAGCAAAAGGAGATCGAGCGCATTCTGGCGGAACTCTCCGCCGAGGCGGCGGCCCACCGGGAGGATATCCAGTGGGATTACGACGCCCTGGTGCATCTGGACCTGATCTTTGCCCGGGGCCAGCTGAGCTATAAAATGGACGGCATCCGGCCGGAGGTCCGGCGGGATGGGGCCATCCACCTGCGGAAGGCCCGCCATCCCTTGCTGGACCCTAAGAAAGCAGTCCCCATCGACATTGAGCTGGGCGACACCTTTGACACCCTGGTCATCACCGGTCCCAACACCGGCGGCAAAACGGTCAGCTTAAAGACGCTGGGCCTGCTGACCCTCATGACCCAGTGCGGCCTCCACATCCCCGTGGGGGACCGCAGCGCCGTTTCCGTCTATGAGCGGGTGCTGGCGGATATCGGTGACGAGCAGAGCATCGAACAGAATTTGTCCACTTTTTCGGCACATATGACCAATATAGTGTCAATTTTGACAGAAGCGGACCGCCATAGTCTCATTCTCTTCGATGAGCTGGGCGCCGGCACGGACCCGGTGGAGGGCGCGGCGCTGGCCATCGCTGTCATCCAGCATGTCCGCCGCATGGGCGCCCGGGTGGCGGCCACCACCCACTACGCGGAGCTGAAGACCTTTGCCATGACCACGGCGGGGGTGGAGAACGCCTCCTGCGAGTTCAATGTGGAGACCCTCAGCCCCACCTACCGCTTGCTCATCGGCATCCCGGGCAAGTCCAACGCCTTCGCCATCTCCAAACGGCTGGGCCTGCCGGACGAGGTCATCGAGGCGGCCAAGGTCCAGATGAGCGGTGAGAGCGTCCGGTTCGAGGATGTGCTCACCCAGCTGGAGGCCAAACGCCAGGCCCTGGAAAAGCGGGAGCAGGAGGCCAACCGCCTCTATCACCAGCGGGAGGAGGATGCCCGCAAGGCCCGGGAATTCCGGGAGCAGATGGAACGGGCCAAGGAAAACGCCCGCAGCCGGGGCGAGGCGGAGGCCAAGCGCATCCTGCGGGACGCCCGCTCCGCCGCGGACCAGGTGTTCGCGGAGTTGGCGGAGATGCGGAAGCAGCAGGCGAAGGCGGAGCGGACCCTCAATGCCAACGAGGCCCGGGCGGAGCTGCGGCGGAAGCTGAACGAGGCGGAGGACGCCGTGTCCAAGCGGGACCAGCGGCAGGAGCCCATCCCCAAGCCCAGCCGGCCCATCCGGGAGGGCGACCTGGTGGAGATCCCCGGCGTCCGTACCCCGGCGGAGGTGGTGTCCGTGGGCAAGGACGGCACGCTGCAATTGAAGTCCGGCGTATTGAAAATGAAAGCAAGGGCAGATGAGGTCCGGCTCATTGAGGATGACGAGCGGGCGGCCCAAAAGAAAAAGCCCGCCGTATCCATTCGCCAGAACGCGGACCGTGCCCTGCGGGCCTCCGCCAGCCGGGAGCTGGACATCCGGGGGATGGAGACTCTGGAGGCCGAGAGCGTGGTGGAGAACTTCCTCTCCGCCGCCGTCATGGGCCGGCTGGATACCGTCACCATCATCCACGGCAAGGGCACCGGCGCCCTGCGGAAGGCTGTGCACGACATCCTCCGCCGCAGCAAGGCGGTGAAGAGCTTCCGCCTGGGCGTCTACGGCGAGGGCGAGAGCGGCGTCACCGTGGTGACACTGAAGTGAGGTGCCGGCCATGGAACTGACCTTTCGCTTTGCCGGGGCGGCGGACACGCCGCTGATTTTGGAGTTTATCAAAAAGCTGGCGGATTACGAGCAAATGCTGGACCAGGTGGTGGCCGACGAGGCCACACTGACGGACCAGCTGTTCCATCGGAAAAACGCCGAGGTGCTTTTTGCTCTGGAGGACGGGAAGGAAGTGGGCTTCGCCCTGTTTTTCCACAATTTCTCCACCTTCCTGGGCCGGGCGGGACTGTATCTGGAGGACCTATTCGTCCTGCCGGAGCACCGGGGCAAAGGGTATGGCAGGGCTATGTTCCGGCAGCTTGCCGCCATCGCCCGGGAGCGGGGCTGCGGCCGCATGGAGTGGTGGTGTCTGGACTGGAACGCACCCAGCATCGGATTTTACCGGTCTCTGGGGGCGGAGGCCATGAGCGACTGGACCGTGTACCGCCTGACGGAGGAGACCCTGAAGGAGCTGGCGGGGGAGTGACGCCATTGCAAGACACGGGAAAATCTGCTATACTGTTCAAAAATAATTTGTGAGGTGGCCTGCTATGCAAGAGCTTGAAAAAATGTTCCACATTCACTGTGCCCCCGGCGACGTAGGCCGGTACTGCATCCTGCCCGGCGATCCGGGGCGGGTCCCCGCTATCGCTGCCCTGTTTGATAACGCGAAGCAGGTGGCCTATAACCGGGAGTTCAACGTCTGGACCGGCACGCTGCTGGGAGAGAAGGTGACCGCCTGCTCCACGGGCATCGGCGGTCCCTCCGCCTCCATCGCTATGGAGGAGCTCCACAAGTGCGGTGCGGACACCTTTATCCGCACCGGCACCTGCGGCGGCATCGACATCAATGTGCAGTCCGGCGACATCGTGGTGGCCACCGGCGCCATCCGCTATGAGCACACCAGCCGGGAATATGCGCCCATCGAGTTCCCCGCGGTGGCGGATTTTGAAATCACCGACTGCCTGGCCCGGGCCACCCGGTCTTTGGGGCTGCCCCTGCACACGGGCATCGTCCAGTGCAAGGACAGCTTTTACGGCCAGCACGACCCGGAGGCCTCTCCCGTCTATTACGAGCTGAAGGCCAAGTGGGACAGCTGGAAGCGCCTGGGCGTCAAGGCCAGTGAGATGGAGTCCGCCGCCCTGTTCGTGGTGGCGGCGGCTCTGGGCTGCCGCTGCGGTTCCTGCTTCCATGTGGTGTGGAACCAGGAGCGGGAGGCCGCGGGACTGGACCAGAAAAAGAGCGAAAACACCTCCAACTCCGTCAAGGTGGCAGTGGAGGCGCTGAAGCTGCTCATTCAAGCGGACCGGGCGACCGGCCGGTAAATCACCCGGATCATCTCCGCAAATTATCTGCGTGTTTGAAACGCGCCCCATCCCCGCCCATGCGGGAATGGGGCGCGTTTGCGTTATGTGTCAGGCTTGCTGCTCCACGATATGGACATTCAGATGGTTGTAGGTCATCTCCACGCCGTGGTCCTGGAAGCCCTGGCGCAGGTGTTCGCCTAAATCAAAATACACATCCCAGTAATGATCCGGCGCTGTCCAGCAGTAGACGGTGTATTCGATGGCGCTCTCACCGTAATTGGTCAGGCGCACGGAGGGGGCGGGGTCGGTGCGGATGTGCTCCGTCATTTCCAGCGCCTGGAAGCAGGCGGCTTTCACGGTGTCCGTGGGGGCATCGTAGGAGGCGGTGACCTTTTGGACCACCCGGCGGCTGCCCATGGTGGTGTAGTTGGTCATTTGGGAGCTGGCCAGTTCCTTGTTGGGCAGCATGACCAGAAGCCCGTCGGGCGTCACCAGTTTTGTGTGGTTGAGACTGATCTCCTCCACAGTGCCGGACGTACCGCCCACTTCAATGAAATCACCGATGGTAAAGGAACGGGAGGAGAGAATGACCAGGCCGCCGGCCACGTTGCCCAGCACATCCTCGGCGGCCAGGGTGACGCCCAGGGAGCCAACAGACAGCAGCGCCACCAGGGAGGTGATGGGGATGCCCAGGCTGTCCACCACGATGAGGGCGCCCACAATGTACAGCAGCAGCTTCACGCCGGAGAGCAGGTATTTTTGCACCCTGCTGTCCAAACGGGTGCCGGCCAGCAGCTTTCGCGTCAGCTTCAGCACTACCCGAATTACCAGCAGGCAGACCAGCAGCGTCAGTAAAGAGGCAAAGAGCTTTCCGAGCGTCAAAGAGCCCAGGGTAAAATTCATCAGGTCGGAAAGACCGGTTGAAGACATGAGAAACGATCTCCTTTCATACCTTATAATAGCCTGAACACAATACCGGAAAACAGGGGAAAAGTCAATGGCGCGGGGGCTTGAAAAGTCTGGAGATGAGCTATGAAAAAAAGGAGTTAATCATATAAGAAAAAGTAATAGCTAATTATATGAGATTCATATTAACAGTTCTTGGGAGAAAATGCTATACTTTTATACAGAGAAGAGAGAAAAGAGCCAATTGATTCTGTGCAATTAGACCAAGAGAGAGGCATATCAGCGGAGCGGACAAGAAAGAGGAGGATAATATTTATGGATCATTCCCTGAACAAGAAAGGCAATGGCCTGGCATTGGTCCCGTTCCTGGTATTCGTTGTGATCTATCTGGGCGCCGGCCTCATCCTGCAAAGCCAGGGCGTCGAAATGGCATTCTATCAGTTCCCGTCTGTCACTGCAATGTTCATCGCCCTGCTGGTGGCGTTCGCCATGACCAAGGGCACCATCAATGAGCGGTTCCGCGTTTTCGCCAAGGGTGCTGCCAATGAAGATGTGCTGACCATGCTCATCATTTATCTGCTGGCCGGTGCGTTCTCCAGCGTGGCTGCCAGCATGGGCGGCCGTGACGCCACCGTCAACCTGGGCCTGAGCCTGATCCCCGTCCAGTTCCTGACTGCCGGCGTGTTCATCATCTCCGCTTTCATGGGCACCGCTACCGGTACCTCTATGGGCACCATCGGCGCCATCGTCCCCATTGCCGTCGGCGTGGCCGACAAGGGCGGCCTGAGTGTTCCCCTGGTGGTGGGTGCCTGCGTGGGCGGCGCCATGTTCGGCGACAACCTGTCCATGATCTCCGATACCACCATCGCCGCCACCCGCAGCCAGGGCTGCGAGATGCGCGATAAGTTCCGGGTCAACTTCTTCATCGCCCTGCCCGCGGCCCTCATCACGCTGGTGGTTCTGCTGATCATGGGCCGGCCCGAGACCATGCCTGACATGGGCGTGCTGGAATACAGCATCATCAAGGTCGTTCCCTATCTGCTGGTTTTGATCCTGGCCCTGGTGGGCATGAACGTGTTCCTGGTTTTGACCATCGGCATTTTCGCCGCCGGCATCGTGGGCCTGGCCACCGGCTCCCTGGATATCTTCGGCTTTGCCCAGAGCATCTGGACCGGCTTCACCGGCATGAACGAAGTGTTCTTCCTGACCCTGTTCTGCGGCGGTATGTCTGAGATGGTCACCCGCAACGGCGGTATTACCTGGCTGATCGAGAAGCTCAGAGGCATGATGAAGAGCAACAAGTCCGCTCAGGTGGGCATTGCCGCGCTGGTCTCCCTGGCTGACTGTGCCACCGCCAACAACACCGTGGCCATCGTGCTCAGCGGCAGCATGGCCAAGGATATCAGCCACGAGTACAAGGTGGACCCCCGCCGCACGGCTTCTTTGCTGGATGTGTTCTCCTGCGTGTTCCAGGGTATCATCCCCTATGGCGCGCAGATTCTGACCGCCGCGGCGCTGACCTCCGCCTACGGCATCACCATGAGCCCCACGGATATCATCCCCAGACTGTGGTACTGCTGGATTCTGGCTGTGGTGGGCATCCTGTCCATCTTCATCCCCTTCGCCGACGGCATCTGCCGCAAGGACCCCTGGAACTGGGAGTATGATGTGGCCGAGTCCGGCGTGGCTGCCAAGAAGGCTGCCCTGGAAGCGGAGGCTGCTGAAGCCCAGAACTGAGCATCAAACAAAAGAGAGCGCCGGAACACGGCGCTCTCTTTTTATGTATGATGTTGCTCAGCCGCCCTTTGCCAAAGACTGGTGCATGGACTCTGTGAAACGGACGGAATCCGCCACAGACTGCTCCAAAAGACTGACAAATTGTTCCGCCTGGGGGGAGAGCTTGCTGTTTTTGGGAACGATCCAGCCGATGCGGATACAGGTCTTGCCGGCCAGCGGGACTGTCACGACCCCCTGGCTGGTGATCCCCTTCACCAGAAGGCCGCTGCCGGTGGTAAAGGCGTCTGTCCGGGCCAGGACGTTCATCATGGTGGAGCGGTTGTTGACGCTGATGCATTTGGCGGGCTTTTTCAGGGATAAGATCTGATATTCCTCGGAGAAATCCGTGGCAACGCCCTGGTCATGCTCAAAGGAGACATAGGGGTAACCGGACAAGTCCGCGTCCTCCACATGCTCCAGCTTTGTCAGGGGATGACCGGACCGGACGTAAACACAGGGAGCCACAGCGGCAATCTCGTGAAATTCCAGGTCACGGGAATCCAGCAGCCGGCGGATGATCTTTTCCGTCAGCTCTGTCAGAAAAATGACGCCCACATCCGCCCGGTGGTCATATACATCGTCGATCACGGCGTCCATGCCGGTCTCCTTCGTGGAAAAACAAAAGCGGTTCACATCGGTCGTCTCAAGCATCCGCAAAAAAGCGTCCTCCGTGAAGGGATAGCGCTGGGTGGAGACGGAAAAACGGACTGGAGCCGTGGTGTTGCGGGCTTCCCCGTAAAGGCTTTCGATCCGCTGCTTCTGCTCCAGCAGGGAAACCGCGTAGCTGAGGAATTCCTTTCCCTCCGGTGTGAACTCCACGCCCCGGTTGCTGCGGACAAAAAACTGGATGCCCAGCTCCTCCTCCAGCTCCCGGACAGCGGTGGAGATGCCGGACTGGGAGAGAAAGAGCTTGTGGGCCGCTTTGTTGATGGAGCCGCATTTTGAGATCTCCACAACATATGTCAGCTGCTGAAAGGTCATTGGGCACCTCCTGAAGCATTTTTTGGTCTGTCGCCTATTATAAAGCGGCTCTGCTGGAAAGTCAAATGAGTTATTACAAAAAACGGTAACAGATTGCGGAAAACCAATACTAACACCTCTTTTGGAATCGTGTTACTATATAGTCAGAAGTTGATAAAAACTTAAAGAAAGAATTTGAGTTTTATAGTCAACATATCCACAATTATCCGCAGATGATGCCAATTCTCTCTTTTTCTACACTCTCTCACCCTGTTAAAACAGAAACGTACAGCAGATAGCGAAAATTTGAATGTAAAAAATATTTATCCGCCGGTGAAGGACATTCCAGCGGACCGTAAAGAAAGGACGGTACTTATTATGAACTCTGAAAAGATGCTGGGCTTTGCGACTCGTCAAATCCATGTCGGCAAGGTGAAAAATGCCGCCGGCTCCCTGTGCGACCCCATTTACCAGACTTCTACATTTGAATTTGACTCCGTGGAGCAGGGCGGCGCCCGCTTCGCCGGCCAGGAGGATGGCTACATCTACTCCCGTCTGGGCAACCCCACCGTGGCTACCGTAGAGGCGAAGGTCGCTTCTCTGGAGGGCGGCGAGGCCGCGCTGTGCACGGCTTCCGGTATGGGCGCCATTTCCTCCGCTCTGTGGAGCTCTGTGGTGGCCGGCGACGAGATCATCGCCGATGAGACCCTGTACGGCTGCACCTACGCCCTTTTGAACCACGGCATGGCCAAGTTCGGCGTGAAGGTCACCCTCACCGACCTGACCAAGATCGAGAACCTGAAGAATGCGCTGAGCGACAAGACCAAGGTCGTTTATTTCGAGACTCCCTGCAACCCCACGCTGAAGATCCTGGACATCGAGCTGATTGCCAAGACCGCTCATGAGTACAACCCCGACATCCGCGTCATCGTGGACAACACCTTCTGCACGCCTTACGTGCAGCGTCCCCTGAGCCTGGGCGCCAACGTGGTGGTCCACAGCGCCACCAAGTACCTCAACGGCCACGGCGATGTCATCGCGGGCGTTATCGTCAGCGACGCGGAGTTTGTGACGCAGTGCCGGATGTTCGGCCTGAAGGACATGACCGGCGCTGTCATGAGCCCCTTCAACGCTTTCCTCATGGCCCGCGGCATGAAGACCCTGGATATCCGTATGGAGCGCCACTGCGCCAACGCCAAGAAGGTGGCGGAGTTCCTGGCCGGCCATCCCGCCGTTGACAAGGTCTATTATCCCGGCCTGGAGAGCTTCGAGGGCTATGAGATTGCCAAGAAGCAGATGCGTCTGCCCGGCGGCATGATCTCCATTGAGCTGAAGGCTGACCGCGCCGCCACCGCAGCCGCCCTGAACAAGCTGGAGCTGTGCACCATCGCTGTCTCCCTGGGCGACGCCGAGACCCTGGTGGAGCATCCCGCCTCCATGACCCACTCCACCTACACGCCCGAGGAGCTGAAGACCGCCGGTATTTCCGAGGGCCTGGTCCGCATCAGCGTTGGCCTGGAGGACCCCGAGGATATCATCGCCGACTTCAAGTCTGTCCTGGATACCCTGGTGTAAGTTACCGGTCTCTCCCCCGGTAGTTCATACACACACCCCCCAAAAAAGCCAAGAGGCGCCTGCCGTGCGGCAGGCGCCTCTTGGCTTTATCAGGGAGGTGTTGCGGGCAGCTTTTTATGAGGGATCATCCCTTGGCGTATTTGACAGCTGCCTCGGCAATCATTTCGTTGGGGTCGATCAGGGGAACGGGGAATGATGTGCTGCCGAGGATCAAGGGGATCTCCGTACAGCCCATGATCAGGGCCTCTGCGCCGTTATCGATCAGATACTGCGCCACGGACCGGGCGGTTTCAACGCATTTTTCCGTGCGGCCATTGTATTTAAAGCCAAAATCGTGGTGGAAGATGGCGGCCTGCATTTGCTCCTGCACATCATCAGGAACGTCCATGACTTCAACGCCGAATTTTGCACAGGACTTTTCATAGACATGGGCCTGCATAGCGGCCGTGGTGGCCATGACGCCTACCTTGCGGATGCCGGGCACCTGCCGCACGGTTTCCCGTACGGCTTCGTCAATGATATGCAGGAAGGGAACATTGACGGCGGCGGCCACGTCATCGTAGAAATAATGCGCCGTATTCGCGCCGATGATAATGACATCCGCACCGGCTTTTACAAGATTTTCCGCCGTGGCGATCATGGCTGGCACGGGGCTTTCTCCGCCGTTTAAGATGGCATCCTGCCGGCTGGGCATCTTGGGGTTGCTGTCCAGGATGATGTGCAGATGATCTGTATCTGTCTTTGCGTGGGTGGCGGCGGTGATGCGCAAAAACAAGTCGGCGCCTGCTTCGGGCCCCATACCGCCCATGATACCGATGACCTTTTCGCTCATGGCTGTATCCTCCTTGTATTACGAATTGGAACCCTTGGCGGTCTTCTGGGTCCTGCGCTCCTCACTGGCGGAGACAACAGAGGCGACCACGACGGAGCCGACGCAGTTTACGGTGGTGATGCCCATGTCCATAATGCTGAAGATGCCGGCCAGAAGCGCCACGAATTCAATGGGCATTCCCATGGTCTGCAGGAAGATGGTGGTGGCAACGATGATGCCGCCGGGGATGCCGGGGCTGCCAAGAGTCATCAGAACGCCGGTCAGGATTGCCACGACCATGGTGCTGATGCTCATGTCCATGCCGATGACTTCCGCCACGAAAATGGCCACGACGCCATACCACAGGCCGTTGCCGTCCATATTCATGTTGGCGCCCAGAGGAATGGTCAGGTCGGAGACTTCCTTGCGCAGGTGCAGGTTCTCCTCACAGACCCGCATGGACACCGGCATGGTGGCGGCGGAGGAGCAGGTGGAGAAGCTGGTGGTCCACACAGGGGCGATATCTTTCCAGAACGTAAAGAAGTTCTTTTTGGTGCCCACAGTATAAAGAATGCCGTAGACCACCAGGACATGGATGATCAGGCCCGCGTAAATCGTCAGGATGAATTTGCCCAGAGAGCCCAGGACATCCGTGCCGTAGGTGCCGATGGTGTTGGACATCAGGCAGAAGACGCCGATGGGGGTGAACTTCATGACCAGGCGGAGGAAGCTCATGATGTACCGGGAAATCAGGCCAAAGCCGCCGATCAGCTTGGTTTGGTCCTCTTCCTTCATGAACATGATGCCGATACCGGAGAGAATGGCGAAGGAGATGATATGCAGCATGGTGCCATCCGCCATGGAGCCGATGATGTTGGTGCCGAAGAAGTTGAGAATGATGCTGGAGAAGGTGGGAGCAGTCTGCTCGGCTACCTCACTGACCTCCGTCATAACGAAGCCGTGGCCGGGGTTGATGACCAGTGCGGTCAGGAGACCCACAGTGGCCGCAAAGATGGTGGTGCACAGGAAAATGACGATCAACTTCACACCGATGCGTCCCAGCTTTTTCACATCACCCATGCCGGCAATGGCCAGGACCACATTGCAGAAGATCAGCGGAACGACACAGCAGCGCAGCAGCCGCAGAAAGACGGTGCCGATAAAGCCGATGGCGGATGCCTTGGGGCCAAGAAGCATACCCAGGATCGCACCGAGGATCAGACCGATGAGGACCTTGGTTGTGAATCCCAATTTTTTTACTTTTGTCATGTTCATTCCTCCTAAATAGTTTATTTTATAAACGCAGGGAAACCCTGCGATATATTCAAATAAAATGAATAAAAATCAAAATAATTTTGAAAAAGCGTATAAAAAATAGACCAACCACAAATTTATGTGCTTGAAACGAATAAATATTTATTTGAGACGCATCAGTCGAATGGGAGCAGGATTTTTCCGCTGGTGACGGCGAACTGATGGTTGGCCGCGTCGTAATCCGCGGTGATGGAGACGAGATTTCCGTCAATCAGACGGCGGTTGAACATGATGACCTCACCCTGGTACTGGGTGGTGATATCGAAGCGCATACCCACGATGTCTTTTTTCAGGATGATCAGCTGGACACGGTCGTCTTCCAGCTCCAGCTGCTGCTTGTCCTCTGTGTTCAAAAGGGTAGGCTTTACTTCAATGTGAAAGGAATTGAGCTTGATGCCATTGGCCTGTTCCAGGTAATCATAGACCGAAATGGTATTTAAATTTTGCTTCAGAAGGTCCTTTGCCCATTTAGGCGGAATATAGTTTTCCTCAATGACAAAGGGGTGGTTTTTCATGTAGCGAACGCGCCGAAGCTTACAAAAATTTGCCGCTCCCTCATCGAAATAGCCGGAAACATCCCGTTCCAGCGGACCTGTACTGGCAGAGAGGACACGGGAATGGACGGTCACGCCCATGCTCCGCATTTGCCGGGTCAGGCTGGGTTCGGCAAAAATATTGAAGCCTTCATTTTGATAAGTGACAAAAGTTCCTTTTCCCCGTTTCCGTTCGATTAGGCCCTCCCGCACGAGCTCGTCCATGGCCTGCTTCACGGTGGCCCGGCTCAGCTGCAAGGTCTCGCACAGCCGGAGCTCAGAGGGGAGTTCTTTGCCGTATTCCCACTTTCCGGACAGAATGTTGTCCCGGATTTGTTCCCTCAGCTGATAATAGAGCGGGACGGGGCTGTTGTGGTTGATTCTGATGGCGGTTCCCTCCTTTCTTGACATAATGTTCAAATGTCCGGTCATTTGATAAATTCATATTACAATATGCAGAAAGGGATTTCAATGGGTATTAATCTACAAAATTCCAGGCGGATTTTGTCGGTTTTGTTTTGAAACGGGTGTAAATCAGACAAATCTGTGGAAAGGACGCCAAGCATATGTGCAAATGAAATGTCTCGCCGGAAAACGGCGCCGGAGCATTTAAAAACCGAATGTTAGCACCGAAGTGTTAAAAGCGCTGCCTTGTGCTGTCACCGCGGCAAAGTTCTTTGCGCGGCGCGGATTTTAAGTGCCGCACAAACATAAAAATATTCATGAAAAATCGCTTGAGCGGTTTCACACCATGTTTCATTTGCAAACAGCAGAAACCAAGTATACTATAAGAGGGAATCTTCCTTACGGGGTGGGATACAGTGACTGGAACCAAAAATTTGACGCCTCGCTTCAGCTTGCAGCAGATGCTCTATTGGGCGCTTTACGCAGGCCCCATCAGCTTCGCGGCGGCGTACCTGCTGGACAAAGGATTTCGACCGGCCCAAGTGGGTATTGTGCTGGCTTGTGCCAACTTCGGCTCCTGCCTGCTGCAGCCGGTGCTGGCCAGCTATGCCGACCGGGTCAGGCGCCCGGTTTTGCCGGGACTTTTGACGGCTCTGGCGGTGCTGAGCTTCTGCAGCTTTGCGGCCATGCAGCTGCTGTCTCCGCCGCTGCCGGTTTTCGCGGTACTCTACCTGCTGGGGGTCTTGTCCTTTGATGTGATGGTCCCGCTGCTGAATTCCCTCAGCGTTTATTACAGCCTGCGCAATTACACCATCAACTACGGACTTGGACGCGGTGTCGGCTCTCTGGCGTTTTCGGCCGCCGCTTTGACGGTGGGTTACGTCATGGAATTGGCCGGTGCAGACTGGATGCCCCGCATAGAGCTGGTGCTTTTGTCTCTGTTTATCCTGGTCACGCTGGGCTATCCCAAGGTGGACGGCGGCCTTCCGGCGGCAGGCGGCGGGCAGGAACGAAGGAGCGGCTGTTCTCTCGCTGTCTTTTTCCCACGGTACAAATGGTACAACCTCTCCTTGCTGGGTGTGCTGTTTCTGGCCATGTTTCACGCAATGACAGAGAACTATCTGATCGAGATTGTGCGGCGGCTGGGCGGCGGCAGCGGCAGTGTGGGCGTTGCCCTTTTTGTGGCGACGCTGGCGGAGGCACCGGTGCTGTTTTCCTTCGGCCGCATCCATGCGCGTTTTTCCAGCAGTACGCTTTTGAAAGTCTCCGGTGTGATGTTCACCTTGAAAGCAGTGCTGTTTATCGCCGCGGACAGCGTTCCCGACATCTATTGCATCGAGGCGCTCCAGCTTGTTACTTACGCGCTCCTCTCGCCGGTGCAGGTGTACTATGCCCAGGAGCGGGTGTCTCCGGAGGATATGGTCAAGGGACAGTCCATGGCCACCGCTTCTTACGCGCTGGGCTGTGCCTTGGGAAATCTGGCCGGCGGACAGTTGATCGGATGCCTGGGCGTCACGGCGATGCTGGCGGCGGGGGTTGGCATGGCGGCGGCAGGAACGCTGATTCTGCTGCTGACTCTGGGACGAAAAGACCGCCTGCCGGAAGAGAACCCGTGAGCCTTTGACGGGGCGGCGTGGATGATTCCATACCGCCGGCTCGGTGGAATGCCGCTTTTTCGTTTTTGCCGCGGAACGCTGTTGAAACAGCGTGAACCGTGGCTGGATATCTGCTCTGGAGAAGATGCTGTACGGTATATCTGTACGGATGCGAATACTGTGTCGCTTTTCATTATATAAACTGCATATGGAAGAGCCAAAAATATTTTCTTTTTATATTATATTTGCACAATTTCAAATGGCGGTTTCAAAAAGGGAAACATTCAAGCCGAGCGCACCACTAAGGAAATTTATGGAAAAGTTCTCAAAAAGCAAACAAATGGCAAAATATGCCGCATATCAGAGACTTTTACTGAGATGGTGGGCAAAACTGCAAAACCAAAGAGATACGCTGATTTTGCAAGTTAATCTGATATAACTTGCAAAATTAAGCTGGAACAGAAAAGGAAAAAAGAGGGAAAAACGCCCAAAAGCGCCGAAAACCAGGAGTTTGCACAGTGACAGGGAAAAAATAAAACGGCCGGGCAATGAAAAACATCTTGCACAAAAATTCAAGAATTAATCTTTCCCCATTGACGAAAACCACCAAAGAGGACTATAATTTGAGCACAAGGTTCATACAAAATAGACTGTGGAACCGATTTTATGAGGAGGATGTTTGAAATGAAGAAATTTGTCGCGTTGCTGCTGGCTCTGGTCATGGTGTGCAGTCTGGCTGCCTGCGGCGGTTCCAGCACCCCCGCCAGTTCCGGCAGCTCTGGCGCCAGCTCCGACAGCAGTTCCGCCGGTGATGCGTCTGTGGAACTGAATGTGATTGCTGCCCAGTATGGTCAGAATACCAATGCCTGGTGGGATGACTTTGTCAAGGAATTCAGGGCTGAGTATCCCAACATCAACCTGACTGTGGAGGTCGTCTCCTGGAACGACATCTATACCAAGGTCAACACCCGCATCGCCAACGGCCAGGCCCCCGACATCCTGAATATCGACGTTTTCGCCGACTATCAGGCTGACGACCTGCTCCTGCCCGCCAAGGAATATGTCTCCGAGGAGACCTATGCCAAGATGTATCCCGCCTTCCTGGAGCAGTCCAACGTGGACGGCACCATCTGGGCTATCCCCGATCTGGCTTCTGCCCGCGCCATGTACTACAATGCCGACATTCTGGAAGCCGCCGGTGTGGAAGTTCCCACCACCTGGGAGGAGCTGACCGCGGCCTGCGAGGCCATCAAGGCCTATGATTCCAGCATTTATCCCTGGGGCATCGATATGACCACCGACGAGGGCCAGGCGGCCTTTGCGTACTACACCTGGAACAACGGCGGCGGCTTCGTGGATGCCAACGGCGAGTGGGCTCTGAACAGCGCCGAAAACGTTGAGGCCATCGAGTATGCCATCGGTCTGGTGAACGCCGGCTATACCAACACCGACCCCGCCAACGACACCCGCTACGCCCTGCAGGATATGTTCGGCGCCGGTCAGGTGGCCATGATGATCGCGCCCAACAGCCTGCCTACTTATGTGGCCGACGGCGGCTATGAGGTCAACTACGGCGTGGCTGCCATTCCCACCAACACCGGCGCTTCCGTCTCCGCCGGCGTTATGGACCGCTTCATGTGCTTCGATAACGATTATTCCGAAGCTGAGCTGGAAGCCATCAAGACCTTCTTCGACTACTTCTATGAGGACGAGCGCTACTCCGCGTGGGTCGAGATGGAGGGCTTCCTGCCCGCCACCTCCACCGGCGGCGAGATCCTGGCCGCTGCTGACGAGAGCATGGCCGCCTGGGTCGACATCGTTGGCTCCAGCAACTTCTATCCCACCGCCAAGGCTGAGTGGGCCGATGTGAAGCAGGGCGTCATCAATGTGGAGCAGCAGGCTCTGCTGGGCGGCAACGTTCAGGAGCTGCTGGACGCGCTGCAGTCTGAAATCGCCGGATAAGCTGAAAAGTACATCCTTTCCCATCCGTTCAGCAAACACACGACCATGGGCCGGGCTGTAATGGCCCGGCCCATGGTCTACTGCAAAGGAATTTCCGCCTGGCAGGCGGGAACAGGGAGCCGTGCAGTCTATTTCAAAATGCTGCCCGCTTCCGCATTTTGAAATGGATTGCGGCGCGACAGAGAGAACGGCCGCTCTGTTCAATTTTTTAAGGGGGTGCATCCATGAAAAAGAAATGGAGAACCGTAGAACCCTATATCTGGATTCTGCCCAGCATTATCCTGATGGCGATTTTTATCATCCTGCCCATTTTCTATGTGTTTAAGATGTCTGTCAGTGAGGTCAGCAAGGCGGGCCTGATCAAGGGATTCGCGGGCCTTGCCAACTTTGCCAAGGTGCTCAAAGGAGCGGCCTTTGGACTGGTGCTGAAGAATACCGTCATCTGGACCGTGGCCGTCGTGGGTCTGTCCACGGTTTTGGGCTTTATTCTGGCAATGATCCTGAACAACAAATTCCACGGCCGTAAAATCGCCCGCGCCATCGTGGTGTTTCCCTGGGCCACCACCCTGGTCATCCAGGCAAGCGCGTGGAACTTCATTATCAACACCGACTACGGTACGCTGAATACACTGCTGCTCCGTTTGGGGATCATCGATCATGCCATCAACTGGACGCCCACCGCCGGCGCTTACTTCGCCTGGGAGATCGCCTGCGGTATCTTCGTGACCATTCCGTTTGTCACCTTTACCGTGTTGTCCGGCCTCCAGAGCATCGACAGCTCCTATTATGAAGCAGCTACCGTGGACGGCGCCAACTTCTGGCAGAAGCTGTCCAATATCACCATCCCGCTGGTGCGCCCCTCCCTGACAGTGGCCACCGTGCTGAACATCATCTACGTCTTCAACTCCTTCCCCATCATCTGGACCATGACCAAGGGCGACCCGGCCAACCACACCGATACACTGGTGACATACCTGTATAAGCTGGCCTTTTACAACGGCAAGCAGGGTGAGGCCGCCGCGGTTTCCGTCATCGGCTTTTTGATCCTGCTGGTCTGCGCCAGCGTCTATATGGTTAGCACGCTGCGAAAGGAGGGCAAGTGATATGAGTACTCCCAACGCCATTGGCAAGAAGCCGGTATCGGTGAAAAAGACGATCCTGCGGCTGCTTTTGTACTTTGTTGTCCTGGATGTCTGCGTCATTACGCTCTACCCTTATTTCGCCATGCTCTGCACCGCTTTGAAGAGCCGTGCCGAGATCTTCTCCATCGAGGGCACCATCCTGCCTGTCCACGCTCTGTGGTCCAACTTCATTGACATCTGGAAAAAGGCCCCCATGGGGCGGTATATGCTCAACTCCGTCCTGATCGCCGGCGGCTCCACGCTGATCGCCATGATCTGCGGCATCCCGGCGGCCTATGCGCTGGCGCGGATGGATTTCAAGGGGCAGACTGCTTTTCTCGGCTTCATTATTGTTTCCCAGATGTTTGCCCCGGTGGTTCTGCTGATCGGTATCTACAAGGTCATGATGGTGCTGCATATGACTGACAGCATCCTTGGTCTGATCTTCTTAAACGCGGCATTCAACCAGGCCTTTACCATCTGGCTGCTGCGGGGCACGTTCTTAAGCATCTCACCTGAAATGGAGCAGGCCGCCAAAATAGACGGCTGCAACAAGCTCCAGGCCATGTTCCGGGTGCTGCTGCCCGTGGCCGCCCCCGGCATCGTCACCACGCTGATCTTTATCTTCATCAACGCCTGGAATGAGTATACCGTGGCGCTGACCCTGATCGCCACCGATACATACAAGCCGCTGACCGTCGGCATCAACATCTTCAACGGCTATAACATGATCGAATGGCAGTACCTGTTTGCCGCCTCCCTGTTTGCCATCATTCCCGTGGTCATTCTCTTTATGTGCATCGAAAAGAATCTGGTCAGCGGACTGGCTTCCGGCGGCGTGAAGGGGTGAGCCACAATCCTATCTTTTTAAAAGAGAAGTGATTATGATGTGTTTTGCGGATACAAAAGCAAAAACCAGTATCAGCGACGCGGAATGGCTGGATGGCTATACGCCTCCCCGCAATGACTGATAAGGAACAAAATTTGATACTACAAAGGAGCAGTATACAATGAAAGAACCTGTATTGGTCATTATGGCTGCCGGAATGGGTTCCCGTTTCGGCGGATTGAAGCAGATCACCCCGGTCGACGGTCAAGGGCACAGCATCATTGACTATTCCCTGTATGACGCGTGGAAGGCCGGTTTCCGCAAGGTGGTATTCATCATCAAGCACGCGATCGAGGAGGATTTCAAAAAGGCCGTGGGCAGCCGCATGGAGGCGTACTTCGATGTGCGGTATGTATTCCAGGAGGTAGACAAACTCCCCGCGGGCTTTTCCGTGCCGGAGGGCCGGACAAAGCCCTGGGGCACCGCCCATGCCATTGCCTGCGCGAAGGATGCCATCGACGGGCCCTTTGCCGTCTTGAACGCGGATGACTATTACGGCACCAATGCCATCAAGACCATCTACGACTTCCTCAAGGAGGAGCGCCAACCCAACGAGCACGCCATGGTGGGCTACCTGGTGCGCAATACGGTCACGGAGAACGGCTATGTCTCCCGCGGCGTGTGCACAGTGGAGGACGGCCTTTTGAAGACTGTGACCGAGCGCACCCACATTGAAAAGCGGGGCGGCGACGCGGCCTATACCGAGGACGGCGAGCACTATGTGGACCTGCCCGGCGACACCGTGGTATCCATGAACCTCTGGGGCTTCCAGCAGGAGCTGCTGGAGCAGTTTGTGGACGGATTCCCCGCCTTTTTGGAGGAAAACCTGCCTAAGAACCCCCTGAAGTGCGAGTACTTCCTGCCCTCCGTGGCCAACGCGCAGATCCAGAAGGGCCTCGGCACCGTCCGGGTCCTGCCCACGGAGGATGTGTGGTACGGCGTCACCTATTCCGAGGACCTGCAGTCCGTGAAAAACGCCATCCAGGCCATGAGAGACCGGAAGCTCTATCCTCAGGAGCTGTGGATGCAGCCCTCCGCCGCTTATCATTTCCCGCTGGAGGGGGCGCCCTTCTCCCTGGAGCGCTATGGCTGCGGCCACATCAACCAGACGTATCTGCTGGTCACCACCTCCGGCCGCCGCTATATTCTCCAGCGCATCAGCGACGCCTTTGACGTGCCCGTTCTGATGAAAAACATCGAGGCCGTGACCAAGTTCACGGCGGAGCATACCAGCGACCCCAGAGGCGCCATGAAGCTGGTGCCGACCCTGGACGGAAAGAGCTATTACCAGGATGAGACAGGCTGCTACCGTGTCTACGATTTCGTGGAGGGCAGCATCTGCCTCCAGGCGGCGGAGACGCCGGAGGACTTCTATGAGAGCGCCGTGGCCTTCGGCGCCTTCCAGCAGCTGCTCTCCCAGTTCCCGGCGGAGACCCTCAGCGAGCCCATCCCCAATTTCCACAATACCATTGACCGCTACCGCATCTTCCATGAAACGCTGGACAAGGACCCCTGCGGCCGGGCCAAGGACGCCCAGCCGGAGATCGAATTCGCACTGGCCCGGGAGCAGGAGGCCGGCACGCTCCAGCGGATGCGGGAAAGCGGGGAACTGCCCCTGCGGGTGACCCACAACGACACGAAGCTGAACAACGTTATGCTGGACGAAAAGACCCGGAAGGCGCTGTGTGTCATTGACCTGGACACGGTCATGCCCGGCCTGAGCGTCTACGACTTCGGCGACTCTATTCGCTTCGGCGCGGCTACCGCGGCGGAGGACGAGACGGCTCTGGAGAAAATGACCATTGACCTGGAGCTGTTCCGCATCTACACCCGGGGCTTTTTGGAAGCCTGCCCCGGCCTGACGGACAGGGAGATCGAAATGCTCCCCATGGGCGCCAAGACCATGACTCTGGAGTGCGGCGTCCGCTTCCTGACGGACTATCTGGACGGCGACCACTACTTTGCCGTGCACCGGGAAGCCCACAACCTGATCCGCTGCCGCACACAGTTCAAGCTGGTCTCCGAGATGGAGGCCAAGTGGGAGCAGCTGGTGCAGATCGTAAAGGAGGAGGCTGCAAGATGACGGTTCTGGTGACAGGCGGCATGGGCTACATCGGCAGCCATACCTGTGTGGAGCTGCTGAACCTGGGCATGGATGTCATCATTGCAGACAACCTGGTCAACTCCAGCCCCGAGTCCATGAAGCGCGTCCAGGCCATCACGGGCAAGGCGCCTGTGTTCTATGACCTGGACGTCCGGGATGAGGAAAAGCTCTCCCGGATCTTTGAGGCGCATCCCATCGACTGCGTCATCCACTTTGCCGGACTGAAGGCAGTGGGTGAGAGCGTGGCAAAGCCCATGCTCTATTATGACAATAACCTGAACTCCACCATCACCCTCTGCCGGGTCATGGAGAAATACGGCGTCAAGCGCCTGATTTTCTCCTCCTCTGCCACCGTTTACTCCGGTGACAACGAGATGCCCCTGACGGAGGAGTCCAAGACCGGCAACTGCACAAACCCCTACGGCTGGACCAAGTATTTCGGTGAGCAGATCCTGCGGGACCTGGCCAAAGCCGACCCGGATTGGAGCGTAGTGCTGCTGCGCTACTTCAATCCTGTGGGTGCCCACGAGAGCGGCACCATCGGCGAGGACCCCAAGGGTATCCCCAATAACCTGATGCCCTTTATCTCTCAGGTGGCCGTGGGCCGCAGAGACCACCTCTCCGTGTTCGGAGATGACTATCCCACGCCCGACGGCACCGGTGTGCGGGATTACATCCATGTGGTAGATTTGGCCCGGGGCCATGTGGCGGCTGTCAATTATCTGATGAGCCACACCGGCTCGGAGGTGTTCAACCTGGGTACCGGCACCGGATACAGCGTGCTGGACATGGTCCACGCCTTTGAGGAGGCCAACGGCGTCAAGGTCCCCTATGAGATCGCCCCCCGCCGCCCCGGTGACCTTCCCACCTGCTACGCGGACCCCAAGAAGAGCGCGGAAGTGCTGGGCTGGAAGGCGGAGCACACGTTGGTGGACATGTGCCGGGACAGCTTTCGCTGGCAGAGCCAGAATCCAAACGGCTACGAAAAATAACAGCATTTACCGCAAGCGGTAAAAATCAAACACCTCTGTTGCCTGCCTTGGCTTCAGAGGTGATTTGATAAAAATGGAAAACGGCTGAAAGCTTTTGGAAGATTTGAGATTATCTGTGAGGAGTGCTGAGATATGAACCTGTATGGAATTGAAATCGATATCAAGAATGTACCTGTTCTGGACCCTGAATTTACCCCGATCCTGAAGTTCAACCGCGCCTTTTTGAAGGACGCCGCCAAGCCCGTCTCCATCGCGGTGGAGCGCGCCGACGGCCAGATCGCCACCACCCACACCTTCATCCACGGCACGCCGGAGATGGCTGACGCTGACCGCTACTACATCGACCGCCTGGTAAAAACCGAGCTGTGGATGAAGGGCGGCTACAAGGTGTATGTGAACGACAAGGACATCTATGACTACCTCCGGGGCGTGTACTGCGAGGGCGGCGCCCGGGCCTTTGACTGGGAATTCATGGCCGATGTCTTTGAAAAGCCCTTTGAGGTGGTCCTGACCGGAGACATTCCCGAAACGCTGGACAAGCCCGTTCCCATGGGCGGCCATCTGGAGGGCTGCCGCATCGGCTTCGACGCCGGCGGCTCCGACCGCAAGGTCTCCGCCGTCATTGACGGCGAGACGGTTTTCTCCGAGGAGGTCGTCTGGCTGCCCAAGGTCAATCCCGACCCTGAGTACCACTACGAGGGCATTGTCTCCGCCCTGAAGTCCGCCGCCGCCCACATGCCCCGGGTGGACGCGGTGGGCGTTTCCTCTGCCGGCATCTACATCAATAACCGCACCATGAAGGCCTCCCTGTTCCTGAAAGTCCCCAAAGACCTGTATGAGGAAAAGGTGAAGGACATTTTCATCCGGGCCATCACCGACACCTTCGGCGACGTGCCCTATGCCGTGGCCAACGACGGCGACGTGTCCGCCCTGGCCGGTACCATGAGCCTGAACGACAACAACGTGCTGGGCATCGCCATGGGCACCAGCGAGGCCGTGGGCTATGTGGATGAAAACGGCCAGATCACCGGCTGGCTCAACGAGCTGGCCTTCGTTCCCGTGGACGCAAATCCCGGCGCCATGCGGGACGAGTGGTCCGGCGACATCGGCTGCGGCGTGAAGTATTTCTGCCAGGACGGCGTGAACAAACTGGCCCCCCGGGCGGGTATTGAGCTGGACGAGAGCCTGTCCCCCGCCGAGAAGCTGAAGGTCACCCAGAAGCTGATGGAGGCGGGCGATGAGCGGGCCGCCAAGGTCTATGAGTCCATTGGCTGCTACCTGGGCCACACCCTGGCATATTACTATGAGAAGTACGGCTTCCGCTATGTGCTGCTGCTGGGCCGCGTCATGAGCGGCAAGGGCGGCGATTTGCTGCTGGAGAAGTGCCAGCAGGTCCTGAACGACGAATACCCCGGGGCCGCCGCCGGCTTCCAGCTGACGCTGCCGGACGAAAAGTTCCGCCGGGTAGGCCAGTCCATGGCCGCCGCCAGCCTGCCTGAGCTGAAGAAGTAAGGCGGCGCTTCCGGAGGGCGCATCAGCGGTGTGAATGTCTTTACCGGCGGCCGGAAAGCTTCCTCCTGAGAAACTGAGGATAGAAGAGAGGCTTTCACCATGAGAATCATATCTGCAAAAGACATGACCACATGAGCCGTCAGGCAGCTAACATCATCTCCGCCCACATCATTTTGAAGCCCGGCAGCGTGCTGGGCCTGACCGCGGGTTCCAGTCCCATCGGCACATACAAGCAGTTCATTGCGTGGTATCAAAAGGGCGATTTGGATTTTAGCCAGGTCAAGAGTGTCAACCTGGATGAGTATGTGGGGCTGGATATTACCAACAGCCAGAGCTATGCTTATTTTATGCGCTGTAACTTTTTTGACCATGTCAACATCGACCTGGACAACACCCACATTCCCTGTGGTGTGAACATGGATGCCGAGGCGGAGTGCGCCCGCTATGACGATGTGATCCACAGCTTGGGAGGCATCGACCTGCAGCTGCTGGGCCTGGGACCCAACGGCCATATCGGCTTCAATGAGCCTGACGGCTGCTTTGCCAAGGGCACCCACCGGGTGGCGTTGACCGATGCCACCATTCAAGCGAATAAGCGCTTCTTTGAGAAAGAGGAGGGCGTGCCTCGCTTTGCCTATACCATGGGCATTTACGATATCATGCGGGCCAAGCGGGTGCTGATGGTGGCCAGCGGCGCAGGGAAGGCGAAAATTGTAAAAGAGGCCTTTTTCGGTCCCGTTACGCCCCATGTCCCCGCCTCTGTTCTCCAGTTCCATCAGGACTTCACGCTGGTGGCGGATGAGGCTGCACTGTCAGCCCTCTGAGCCTTGATACGGTTTCCTATGGAAAGCAAAAAGCCTGTGATTTGCATTGCTGCAAATCACAGGCTTTTCATTATGTGCCCAAAACCGAATCGGAGCCCAGCAAAGCAAATCGCGGCCGAAAGCGAAGAAAAAGCACGTCCGGCGTATGAAAAGGCCCTGAGGCTTTTTCGTCGCCTCAGGGCTTTTTCTGAGCTGGAAAGCGTGAACACTTTCGAGGCATTGACTTCCCGCCCCGCACCCAACCCAACCGCGAACCCAGCGGAGCGGATCGCGGTTGGAAAGGAGGAGCAAGGGAGCGGGCGGATGACGTTCTTTTGTTCCGCAGGAATAAAAGAACGTCGGAGCAAAGCGGACTTTGCTCCGACGTGGTGCGCGAGGAGGGACTCGAACCCTCACGTGCGTAATGCACACTAGAACCTGAATCTAGCGAGTCTACCAATTCCACCACTCGCGCGTATGTATGCAGTTAAGACCCCGCAGGGGGACCCACCGGAATTGCTTCCGGTGGGGTTTGGTGCGCGAGGCGGGACTTGAACCCGCACGTCCGTAAAGGACACTAGAACCTGAATCTAGCGAGTCTGCCAATTCCACCACTCGCGCATAGAGCGGTCATCTTTTCAGGGATTTCCGAACTGGTGCGGCTGACGGGATTTGAACCCACACGTCGATTCGGACACCAGCACCTCAAGCTGGCCTGTCTACCAGTTCCAGCACAGCCGCAAATGAATGCTCCCTGGAAAAGACTGCTTGATTATTATAGCCAGAACCAGCGACAATGTCAACCATAAATTTTGCTTTTCTCAAAAATTTTCTCCCGCCGGATTCCGGCGGGAGAAACTGGGACGTATTCAGCGGCGCTCCATGGGGGTGTAGGAGCGGTGCTCCTCCACACACTCGTACCGGGGGCGGATCAGCTTGCCGCCGCCGGAGAGCTCCTCCATCCGGTGGGCGCTCCAACCGGAGATACGGGCCACGGCGAACAGGGGGGTGTACAGCTCCATGGGCAGACCCAGCATCTCGTAGACGAAGCCGCTGTAAAAGTCGATGTTGGTGGAGAGGACACTCTTGTGCTGCCGTTCCATCAGCAGCTGTTTGCCGATCCGCTCCACGCTGTTGTACAGGGCCAGCTCCCGCTCCCGGTGCTTTTCATTGGCCAAGCGGGTCACGTAATCCCGGAACACCTCGCACCGGGGGTCTGTTTTGGTGTAAACGGCGTGGCCCAGGCCGTAAATGAGGCCGCTGCCGTCAAAGGCCTCCTTGTTCAAAATACGGGCCAGGTAGTCTGCTACACAGTCCTCGTCGGCCCAGTCCCGGACATGGGTCTTGATATCGGACATCATGGCCATGACCTTGCTGTTGGCGCCGCCGTGGCGGGGACCCTTCAAAGAGGCCATGGCGGCGGCGATGGCGGAATAGGTGTCCGTGCCGGAGGAAGTGACCACGTGGTTGGTGAAGGTGGAGTTGTTGCCGCCGCCGTGGTCCGCGTGGAGCACCAGGGCGACATCCAGCGTCCGGGCCTCCAGCTCCGTGTAGCTGCGGTCTTCCCGCAGCATCCGCAGGAAGTTCTCCGCTGTGGACAGCTCCGGCAGGGGCACGTGGATGAACAGGCTCTCCCCCTGACTGTACCGCCAGGCCTGATAGGCGTAAATGGCCAGCACCGGCATATTGCTCATCAGCTGCAGGCACTGGCGCAGCACGTTCTCCAGGCCGATGTCATTGGGCTTGTCATCATAGCAGAACAGCGTCAAAATGGCCCGCTGCATGGTATTCATCAAATCCTGCGGGGGATTTTTCAAAATGACGTCCCGGAAAAAGTTGGTGGGTAAGGTGCGGTAGGAGGCCAGCTGGACACAGAAATCCTGCAACTGATCCGCCGTGGGCAGCTCGCCGAACAGCAGAAGATAAGCCGCCTCCTCAAAGGCGAAGCGGCCCCGCTTGGCAGATCCCTTGACGATCTCCCGGCAGTCAATGCCCCGGTAGTACAAAATACCGTCGGAAGGGGCAATGTGCTCCCGGTCAGCGGCGTCCATATACACGTTGTAGGACTGGATCTCCGCCACGCGGGTCAGTCCGGTGAGGACACCGCGGCCATCCTCATTCCGCAGGCCCCGCTTCACGTTATATTCTTTATACAGCTTGGGGTCGATGTAGTTCTTTTTTTCCCATTGCTCTTTCAGAGATAAGATGGCAGGGGTGATCTCGCAGTAGGCGTTTTCACGGTTTTCTTTCCAGATCATGGGGCGGGGCTCCTTTCGGCGGCTGCGTAGCACGTTCTTTTTGCAATGTTAACACGTGAGACTTTCATTTTCAACGGGAAAATAACCGAAAATTTCAAAAAATTTTTCTGATTTTGCATGAATGATACGATTGCCCTGCATTTTCTGGGCGGCAATTTGGTAAAAATGACGCCATCCCGGCAGGGATGGCGTCGTTTTGAGACGGACATTTGTCATTTTATACAAAGACAGGCGCTTACAGCTGCGCCAGCGTTTCGCCGATGGGGTCGGTGATGACCAGGTCCGCGGACAGGTCCCGGCTCACGGCGGACTTGTTGATGAGCACCAGCTTGTGGCCCCGGTAGTAGTTGATGAGGCCGGCGGCGGGCCAGACATTCAGGGAGGTGCCGCCGATGATGAGCATATCCGCTTGGGCGATGGCGCGGACAGCGTCATCCAGAGTCTGCTGGTCCAGGCCTTCCTCGTACAGCACCACATCCGGCTTCACCCTGCCGCCGCACTGGCAGCGGGGGACGCCCTGGCTGTGGAGGATGAAGTCCAGACCGTGGAATTTGCCGCATTTCTCGCAGTAGTTCCGGTGGACGCTGCCGTGGAGCTCCAGAACGCGCTTGCTGCCGGCGGCCTGGTGGAGGCCGTCGATGTTCTGGGTGATGACAGCCTTCAGCTTGCCGGCGGCTTCCCAGTCCGCCAGCTTGTAGTGGGCGGCGTTGGGCTTCGCGTCGGGAGCCAGGAGCTTGGCCCGGTAAAAGCGGAAAAATTCTTCGGGGTTGCTTTCGTAGAAGGTATGGCTTAAAATCACTTCAGGCGGGTATTTCCACTCCTGGTGGTACAGTCCGCCGGTGCTGCGGAAATCCGGAATGCCGGACTCCGTGGAGACGCCGGCCCCGCCGAAAAACACGATATTGTCGGAGCTGTCCACCAGCTCTTTCAGTTTTTTCGCACTTTCTGTCATGGAAATCCCTCCAGTTTTGAACAGTCATAAGGAGTGTGTGTATGAACATTCAGATTTTTGGCTCTTCCAAATCCTTTGATACCAAAAAGGCGGAGCGCTGGTTCAAGGAGCGCCGTATCAAATACCAGTATATTGATGTTCCCTCAAAGGGATTATCCCCCCGGGAATACCAGTCCGTCAAGCAAAAAGTTGGCTTTTCCGCCCTGGTGAATACGAAATGCCGGGCCTACGAGGACCTGTTCATGGCCTATATCACCCCGGACGCCCAGGAGGAAAAGCTCCTGGATCACCCCGAGCTGTTTCAAACGCCCATCGTCCGAAACGGCAAAGAGGCCACCGTAGGCTACTGCCCAGAGGTATGGGCCAAGTGGGAGTAACGGGGAAGAAACGCACATACTAGAATGAGCGTGAAAAGCAACTGCGGGAAAGGAGAGAGGATATGGAGCGGATACGAATGCCGGAGAACCGCTTTCTGCGGGGAATCTACCTGATGGTCCGGCGCTATCTCAGCCACAACGTAGGCATCCAGAGCGCGGCACTGGCTTTTTTCCTGCTGTTTATGCTCTTTCCGTTTTTGATTTTTATCAGCGCCCTGCTGGGCCTTTTGCAGCTGGATGTGGCGGCCATCCTGGGGGCCCTGGGCGAGATCCTGCCCCGGGAGGTGGTGGAGATCGCCGGCGTGTACCTGCGGTATGTGCGGGCCAATCCCAGTATGCGGCTGCTGATATTCGGCCTGGTGTTTTCCATTTATTTTCCCATGCGGGCCACCAATGCCCTGATGCGTTCCGTGCGGACGGCCTATCACCTGGGCCCGCCCCGGAATCCGGTGCTGCACCGGCTGAAGACATTAATTTACACGGTGGTGCTCATCCTGACCATCGTGCTGACGCTGGCGGCCATGACGGTGGGGGAACGGATGCTGGCCTACGCCGTGAACCACTTCCATCTGCCGGCGTTTCTGGCGGAGCTTTGGGTGCGGCTCCGGTATCCCGCCGCGGGCGTGGCAGGGTATTTCGCGCTGTTCTTCCTGTATGCCCTGGCCCAGGACCAGCGGCAGCCCTGGCGGAATCTGTGGCCGGGGACGCTGTTCTCTCTGGCGGCCTGGATGACGCTGTCTGTGCTGTACTCCCTGTATGTGGAGAATTTCGCGGATTACTCCCTGCTGTACGGCTCCATCGGCACGGTCATTGTGTTGATGATCTGGCTGTATATGAGCGCCACGGTGCTCATCATGGGAGCGGAGCTCAACGGCACGATTATGAGCCTGCGCAAGGACGGCAGGGGAAAAGACAAAGCGATTTAAACAGAAAGCGGGACCCAAGTGGGTCCCGCTTCCGTTTACGGCTGGCACTGGCCGCAGGGGGAGTAGCCCTGGGCAATCAGGTCCTCCCGGCTGCCGGTATAGGTCTGCCGGTTCTCCGCCTTGATGTCCGCGGCGCCGGAGCAGCCGGGGTCGTGGAACTTCCCGGTGCGGGTGTTGAGGACATAGGTGAAGGCGGTGGTATCCGCTTCCTCCGCGGCGGCATCCGCCTCCGTCAAATGGCTCTCGCCGGTGGCGTAGTCAATGGTGACGCCGGGCTGGACATTGTAGGCGTAGACGGAAAAGCACACGCCCTCGCCGCCGTCCTCCAGGGACAGGGCCTCCATCCAAACGCCCCGGGCCACCAGCTCCGTGCCTTGAAAGTCCGGCGTTACCCGGTAGAGAACGTGGTTGCCGGTCTCCCGGACGTAAGAGGCCACCTGGTTTTCAAAGGGCAGCATCCCCTCTATATTCAGATACCGGGTGCCGGTGATGAGGTTCTGCTCATTGGCGTTTTCCCCTGTCAGCTGGTAGCCGATAAGGTGGCAGCGGTTATAGAGGTACTTGCCGTCCACACAGTCGTATTTGGCCAGCTGCCAGCCGCTGGGCTTTACCTGGCCGATGGCGCCCCGTTCCTCCGTGGGCATCAGGTCCCGGCCCACGCAGGCGTAGGCGGCACCGCAGCGGCCCAGGGCGTCCAGGGGGCTGTACGTTTCAAAAGAGGTCCCATCCAGCTGGCTGGTGTCAAAGTCCGGCTGGCTGCTGTTCACCTCCGTCCAGGGGCTGCCGGAATAGGCGGGGATTGTTTCCTCCGCTGCCTGGGGAGCATCCGGGGAGAAGAGCGGTTGGGACAGGTATGCACCTACCGCCAGACAGCAGACCAGCAGCGGCGGCAGAACACGGCGAATGAATTTCATGATACTTCCTTTCTTGAGATGCGGCGCGGGAGGGACAAGACTGCATTATACTACGCCGCCCGGCGGCGGGCCAGCACAAATTGAAAAATTCACGGAATGTTGATAGTTGGAGGCGGAAAGGAAGTATACTATAAGGAACAGCGGACTCTCTTTACTTTACAGGTAAAATCCTCTAAAATAACACGTAAACAGCATCACGCGGAAAGGATGACAAATTTGATGGATGAAAAACTGCGGGAATATGCCCAGCTGCTGGTGCGGGTGGGCCTGAATGTGCAAAAGGACCAGCGGATGGTCATCTCCTGCCCGGTGGAGTGCGCCTGGTTTGCCCGGATGTGCGCCCAGGAGGCCTATGACGCCGGCTGCAAGGAAGTGGTCATGAACTGGCACGATGATTCCATGACCCGGATGAAGTATCTCCGGGCCGGCGAGGAAGTGTTCGACACGGTGCCCGACTGGCGGAGCCATTTCTTCAACGACTACGCCAAGGAGGGGGCGGCCTACCTGGCCATCTCCGCCACGGACCCGGAGAATCTGAAGGGCGTGGACCCCGGACGCATCGTCCGGTCCCAGCAGGCCAACGGCAAGGCGCTGAAGGATTTTGACCGGCTCCAGATGTGCGGCGGCTTTCCCTGGTGCATCGCCTCCATCCCCATCCCCAGCTGGGCGGTGCGGGTGTTCCCCGGCGTTGGGGAGGACGCGGCCATGGAAAAGCTGTGGGACGCCATTTTCCAGGCGGACCGCATCAGCGGCGACGGCACCTGCATGGACAAGTGGCAGCGGCACTTGTCCACCCTGCACCAGCGGATGGAGAAAATGAACCAGCTGAACTTCAAGTCCCTCCACTACACCAACTCCCTGGGCACGAACCTGACCGTCCAGCTGCCGGAGGGCCACATCTGGGAGGCCGGCAACGACGTGACCCTCTCCGGCCAGGAGTATATCGCCAACATCCCCACGGAGGAGCTGTTCACCGCTCCGCTGAAGACCGGCGTCAACGGCGTGGTGTATTCCTCCATGCCCCTGGTGAATGACGGCAACATCATCGACGGCTTCCACTTCGTGGTCAAGGACGGAAAGATCGTGGAGGCCCACGCAGAGAAGGGTGAGGAGTCCCTGAAGGGCGCCATCTCCCTGGACGAGGGCGCCAGCTATTTCGGTGAGGTGGCCCTGGTCCCCTACGACAGCCCCATCTCCAACCAGAAGATCCTGTTTTACAATACCCTGTTTGACGAGAATGCCGCCTGCCACATCGCCTTCGGCGAGGCGTATCCCTGCCTGAAGGGCGGCCAGGAGATGACCAAGGAGGAGCTGAAGGCCCGGGGCCTCAATGACTCCATCACCCATGTGGACTTCATGGTGGGCACGCCGGACCTGTCCATTGTGGGCACCACCCACGACGGCCGGGAGATCCCCGTGTTCGTCAACGGCAATTTTGCCCCGGAGATCTGAGCGAAGGAGAGATGTACCATGGCTTATCCGAAAAAGACATTTGATGAGACCGTCATGATCGCCGAGGGCGCCCGCGTGGGCGGAGATGTGACCCTGGGCAAATATGTAAACATCTGGTACAATGCCGTCCTCCGGGGCGACGAGGGCGCCATCACCGTGGGAGAGGAGACCAACATCCAGGACGGCGCCGTGCTCCACGAGGAGACCGTGGTGGGCAAGGGCTGCACCATCGGCCACAATGCCATCGTCCACGGCTGCACCGTGGGGGACAATACCCTGGTGGGCATGGGAGCCATCATCCTCAACGGCGCCAGGGTGGGCAGCAACTGCATCGTGGGCGCCGGCGCCCTGGTGACCGGAAAAATGGACGCCCCTGACGGCGTCATGCTCCTGGGCAGCCCCGCCAAGGTGGTCCGCCCCCTGACGGAGGCGGAGATCGAGAGCAACCGGGCCTCCGCCCGGGGCTACCTCCATGCGGCGGAGCAGTACCGCAAGGGCTGAGGGACCACCGCCGGAACGGCCCCGGAAAGGAACCGACCTATGGAATGGAACAAACAAAATCTGAAGGGCGCCCTGCTGGTGCTTTGCGGCGGCGCGGCGTTTTATGCGGCGCTCCAGCACCTGAAGGCGGTGGCGCTGGCCGTGGGCTGGCTGACCGGCATTCTGGCTCCCTTCCTGCTGGGCGGCGCCATCGCCTTTGTGCTGAATGTGCCCATGCGGGCCATTGAGCGGCACCTGTATCCCAAGGCGAAACGGGGGGCCGCGCTCCGCCGGCCTCTGGCGCTGGTGCTGACGCTGCTGGCGCTCATCGGCGTGCTGGTGCTGGCCTCCTGCGTCATCGGCCCCGGCGTGGCGGACGCGGCGCGGTCCGTTGTAAACCAGGTCCCCGCCGCCTTTGACCGGCTGTACGGGCAGCTCCTAAGCCTGGAGCAGTATTGGCCCCAGTTCGAGGGCATGGTGAACCAGCTGGACATCGACTGGCGGAGCCTGTCCCAGAAGGCCATCCAGCTGGTCCAGTCCTGGGGCGGCAGCCTTCTCAGCTCCGGCGGCGGCCTCATTGGCGGCGTCGTCAGCGGGGTCAGTACCTTCATCATCGGGCTGATCTTTTCTCTCTACATCCTGCTGCAAAAGGAAAAGCTGGCCCGGCAGGGCCGCCAGGTGCTCTACGGCCTTTTGCCGGAGCGGCGGGCGGACCGGACGCTGGAGGTGCTGCGGCTGGCTAACCGGACCTTTTCCAGCTTTCTCTCCGGCCAGTGCACGGAGGCGGTCATCCTGGGCACCATGTTCGTGGTGGCCATGACGCTGTTCCGCCTGCCCTATGCCCTGCTGGTAGGGGTCCTCATCGCCCTGACGGCCCTCATCCCCATTGTGGGCGCCTTCATCGGCTGCGGCGTGGGCGCGCTGCTCATCGCCGTGGCGGACCCCTGGAAGGCCCTGGTGTTCGTGGTGCTGTTTTTGGTTTTGCAGCAGGTGGAGGGGAACCTCATCTACCCCCATGTGGTGGGCTCTTCCGTGGGCCTGCCCTCCATTTGGGTGCTGGCCGCCGTCACGCTGGGCGGCAAGCTCCTGGGCGTCGGGGGAATGCTGCTGTTCATTCCCCTTTGCTCCGTGCTGTACGCCCTGTTCCGGGATTATGTGAAGAAACGGCTGCGGGAAAAAGAGGTGCCCGCCGAAAAGTGGCGGGATGGCCCAAATTCCTAAATAATAAAGAGACCTGCGGAATTTGAACCGCAGGCCTCTTTTTTCAGCAATGCTCCACCAGGGCCCGGAAAATGGCGGCACCGGCGGGGTCAGACCGGAAGCAAAGTTCCGGGTGCCACTGGACCGCCAGCAAGAAGGGATGCTCCGGGCAGGCGGCGGCCTCCACCAAGCCGTCGGGAGACCAGGCCTCTGCCCGCAAAGGCGGGGCCAGGCGGCGAACAGCCTGGTGGTGGTAGCTGTTGACTCCCAGATCCTCCCGACCCAGCAGGCGGTGCAGGGTGCCGCCCTCCACCAGGCGGACCGTATGGCAGGGCTGGTCATAAGGGGGCTTCATGACGTGGGGAACAGGGCTGGGATGCTCCGTGGGCAGGTCCTGATACAGCGTGCCTCCCAGCAGGGCGTTCAGCAGCTGGAGCCCACGGCAGATGCCCAGCATGGGCTTGCCCTCCGCCATGGCCAGGCGGAACAGCCCCGCCTCCAGCGCGTCCCGCCGGGGACAGGGGACACCGCACAAGGGAGAGGGAGCCTGTCCGTACAAAGCCGGGTCCACATCGTGGCCGCCGGTGAACAGCAGCCCGTCACAAAGACCGTACAGCTGGCGGATGTCCGCCTCGTCCGCCTCCAGGGGAAACACCACCGGCAGGGCGCCGGCGGCCCGGAGACCGTCCAGATAGTCCGGCAGCATCCAGATGCTGCTCTTTTCATCGTCCCACAGGGGGATCACACCGATCACAGGCTTTTTCATACGTCCTCCATCTCTGCCGCCGGCGGCACATAGACAAGCAGCGCACAGAGTATCCTCCTCTGCGCGCCGCTGCGTTTTCTTGAAATTCAGTATAGCGAAGAAGACGCCCACTGTCAACGCGGAAAATTTGCAATTTGGCATTGACAAGTATCCTTGTCAATGATATCCTTTGAATGACAAGAAAAATTGTCAACTTGACAGAAAAAGTTGTCATGAAAGGAGTGGTGGTATGCCGCTTTACAACCGGCTGAAGGAGTACCGGGCGAGGTTGGGCGTGAACCAGCAGGAGATGGGCGCCCTGGCGGGGGTGTCCCGCCAGACCATCAGCCAAATCGAGCGGGGAGACTATTCCCCGTCGGTGACGCTGGCGCTGAAGCTGGCAAAAATCTGCCAGGTGTCCGTGGAGGATATTTTTTCCTATGAGGAGGACGGGAACAATGGAGAATAATACAGTAAAAAGAGACAATCGGAAGGCACTGCCGAAATTTTTTCTGATTCTGCTGGGAGCCGCTGTGTTCGGCGGCGTGGCGGGCTTCGCGGCTGGCTGGATGGGCCATGACAACTTGTCCGGAGCCGTGACCGCGGCTGTCACCGGCTGGCTGACGGCAATGGCCCCCTGGGTCATGATCGTGACCAGCGCGGCGTCCCTGGCCGTCATTTTCTGGCTGTACCGCTCCGCGAAAAAGCTGTACGCCGGCTGGGACGGCGAGGACGAGATGCCCATGGAGCAGGCGGAGGAGAAGCTGAGCTGGGCGATGATGGCCGCTACCGTACAGGTGGTGCTGGATATGTTCTTCTTTGCCGCGGCGGTGGTGAGCGAAAACATGTCGGCCCTCGCCGGCGTGGCGGTCTTTGTGCTCTCCATCGCGCTGCTGACGGTGTCCCAGCAGAAGCTCGTGGATCAGCTCCGCCGCATGAACCCGGAAAAGCAGGGCAGTGTCTACGATGTGCATTTCAATAAAAAGTGGCTGGCCAGCTGCGACGAAGCGGAGCAAAAGCAGATCGGGCAGGCGGCTTACAAGGCCTATCACACGGTGAACGTCGCCTGTCCCTTTCTGTGGATGACCCTGGTGCTGCTGAGCTATGCCTTTGACTTCGGCCTGCTGATGCCGGCGTTCACGGTATGCTTGCTGTGGCTGCTGCTGAATGTGACATACAGCCTGGAGGCCATCCGCCTGAGCCGGAGAAAAGCGCAGTAAACGCATCCTTTAAAACGCCTCCGCTTGTCAGCGGGGGCGTTTTGTGCTATTCTAATATTTATCTGAAATGAGGTGAGCGCGTGGACCTTTCCCAAAAGAAGCTGTTTTTGCTGGACCTGGACGGCACCGTCTATCTGGAGGAAGCCCTGCTGCCGGGGGCGGCGGAGTTTTTGTCCTGGGCCCGGGAAAGGGGCTGCGCTGTTCGTTACCTGACCAACAATTCCTCCCGGGGCGTGGAGGCGGGGCTGGAAAAGATGCGCCGCCTGGGCATTCCGGCCCGGCGGGAGGAGTTTCTCACCGCCGTGGAGGCCACGGTCTACTATCTGCAAACACGGCGGAAGCCCTCGGATGTGTATTATGCCGTGGGCACGGATTCCTTTTGCCGCCAGCTGGCGGAGGCGGGCTTTCACCTGCGGCGGACGCCGGAGGAGGATGTGACGGCGGTACTGTGTGCCTTCGACACGGAGCTGACCTACCAAAAGGTGGAGGATGCCTGCCGCCTGCTGGCCCGGGGAGCGGACTTTCTGGCCACGAACCCGGACCTGGCCTGCCCCACCCTGTTTGGATTTATCCCCGACTGCGGCTCCATCTGCCAGCTGCTGGTGAACGCCTGCGGCCGCAGGCCGGTGTATATCGGGAAGCCTGACCCCACCATGATCCGTCTGGCCTGGGAGCAGACGGGATACGGCCCCGCCGAGACGCTGATGGTAGGAGACCGGCTGTACACGGACATTGCCTGCGGGGTGAATGCAGGGACGGACACGGTGCTGGTCCTGACCGGAGAGGCCACGGCGGCGGATGCCGCCGTATCGGACACGCCGCCCACCCTTATCTGCCGGGACATGGCGGAATTGCTGGAGTGCCTGAAGAAGGCCCGGCGGGAGGGCTGCTGACGGCCGAGATTGGAACCGTTTGACCCAAATAAGGAGGGATATTGATGAAACGACTCACCCGGGCGGAAAAAAAGCAAGTAAAAAAAAGAGAGAAAAAGCATATGCGTCAAGCTCTGGACCAGGAGCTGCGGGAGCACAGAAGCTCTTTCATCGTCTTTTACACCCTGCGCCTTTTGGTGCTGGCGGTTCTGGTGCGCCAGCTGTTCCTGCACAACTATGAGGGTGCGTTCTTCTGCATTTTGACCATTTTGCTTCTGTATGTGCCCAGCTGGATCCAGGTGAAGCTGCATATCGAGCTGCCGCCGGCTCTGGAAATCACCATTTTATGCTTCATCTTTGCGGCGGAGATTTTGGGTGAGGTCAACGCGTTTTACGTCAATGTCCCCAACTGGGATACCATGCTTCACACATTGAACGGCTTCCTGGCCGCCGCCGTGGGCTTTTCCATGGTGCTGCTGCTGAACGACAATGAGCGGCTGACCTTCGACCTGTCCCCCTTTTTCCTGGCGCTGGTGGCCTTTTGCTTTTCCATGACCATCGGCGTGCTGTGGGAGTTTTTTGAGTTCGGCATGGACTATTTCTTTCACACGGACATGCAGAAGGACACGGTGGTGAACGCCATCTACACCGTGGCCCTGGACCCCACCCGGACCAATAAGGTGGTGGCGGTGAAGGGCATCCAGGATGTGGTCATCAACGGCGAGAGCCTGGGCCTGGGCGGTTATCTGGACATCGGCATCATCGACACCATGAAGGACCTGTTCGTGAACTTCATCGGCGCGGTGGTGTTCTCCGTCACCGGCTTTTTCTACGCCCGCAGCAAGGGGGAGAAGCGGACACCGGCCCAGAGCTTCGTTCCCAGCAAGAAAACGGAGGAGACGGACTATCTGAAGCAGGCCCGGGAAAAAAACCGGGAACTTTCCGGACAGGAGACAGACCCCAAAAAGGAATAAAATCAGCGGGCCTGACAGGTATGGTGCCTGTCAGGCCCGCTTTTGCCCGAGGAACAACAGAATGAGCGCGGGATGCGTTTTTGATGCGGCACATAAAAAAACTCGCCGCAAGCGATATGACGCTTACGGCGAGCTGGCGTCCCCGGCGCGATTCGAACGCGCGGCCTTCCGCTTAGGAGGCGGATGCTCTATCCTGCTGAGCTACGGAGACAGGGTAGACCGGCAGGGTCCATTGTACCCGTTTCCGGCCCGCGTGTCAATCCGCAAAAACAGGAAGGCACCGCCGCTGCCGTTCTCTTACTGGATGACCCGGACCCGGATGACGTTGGGCAGATGGGTCACATCGTTGATAACGGCCTGACCCACCTTGGACCCCAGGTCCACCAGTGTGTAGGCGTAATCGCCCTTGGATTTGTTGCTGAGATTCTCCACGTTGACGCCGTCGGTGGCCAGCAGGGTGGTGATGTTGGCCAGCATGGCGGGAATGTTTTTGTGAATGATGCACATCCTCATAACGCCGCTGCGCTCCAGCGTCACGTTGGGCAGGTTCACGGAGTTGCGGATGTTGCCGTTTTCCAGATAGTCCCGCAACTGGTCCACCGCCATAACGGCGCAGTTCTGCTCGCTCTCCGGCGTGGAGGCGCCCAGGTGGGGCATGGCGATTACATGAGGAGCCTGGACGATGCGGTTGTTGGGAAAGTCCGTCACGTAGGTGGCCACCTTGCCGGTGTCCAAAGCCGCCAGCATGGCGTCGTCATCCACGATTTCGCCCCGGGCCAGGTTGATGAAGCGGACGCCCCGTTTCATATTGGCGATGGCTTTCTCGTCGATCATCTTCTCCGTTTTGGGAGTGAAATGGATGTGGATGGTGATATAATCCGCCCGCTTGTAAAGCTCGTTGATGTCCTGTACCACGTGGATGTGGCGGTCCAGCCGCAGGGCGGAGTCCACAGACAGGAAGGGGTCGTAACCGTACACATCCATACCCAAATCCAGAGCCAGATTGGCCACCAGGGAGCCAATGGCCCCCAGGCCGATGACGCCCAGCGTCTTTTTGTAGATCTCCGGGCCGAGGAAGGCGGATTTGCCTTTTTCCACCACGGTGGTCACGTCCACGCCGCTGGCCACCTGCTGGCGGACCCACTGGATGGCGCCGTCCACGTCCCGGGAGCCGATGAGCATGGCGCATACCACCAGCTCCTTGACGGCGTTGGCGTTGGCACCGGGGGTGTTGAACACGGCGATGCCCGCCTGGGAACAGCGGTCCAGAGGAATATTATTGACGCCGACGCCTGCCCGGGCGATGCCCAGCAGGTTGGCGGGAAATTCATAGTCCTGAAGCTTGGCGGAGCGGACGAGAATACCGTCCTCCGAACACTCATTCTCGCTGACGGAGTACAGCGCCGGGTCGAAGCGGTTCAGGCCTACGGGGGAAATTTTATTGAATGTTTTGATGCGATACATGGCGGGATAGCCTCCTGGGTGGTCCCAGCGGACCACGGTACTTGCGGCGGAACGTGCGGCGCTGGCGCCGCTTCCGTCACAGCCCCTCTATTATATGTTTTATGGCGGACAAATGTCAATGTACGGAGGACCAAAAAACGACGCCGGCGCACGGGGATATTTGTTCAAAAAAGTCGATGAGGCGGGAACCGTTGTTTTGCCGGAGAAAAAGGAACAAAATATCGAAAAAATGTGGACTTTTATCTTGAAATTGAAAGGAAAGCGGACTATAATGACAAACTGTGTGTAAATATCAAGGTGCAGAACCTTTTGAGACGAGAAAGAAAGGGACGTTCATTATATGCAGAACGAACATCTGAGAAACGTAGCCATTATCGCCCACGTCGACCACGGCAAGACCACCCTGGTGGACGAGATGCTCAAGCAGGGCGGCGTGTACCGGGAGAACCAGGAGACCGTGGAGCGCGTCATGGACTCCGGCGACCTGGAGCGGGAGCGCGGCATCACCATCCTGGCCAAAAACACCGCCATCCGTTACGGCGATACCAAGATCAATATCGTGGACACCCCGGGCCACGCCGACTTCGGCGGCGAGGTGGAGCGCATCCTGAAGATGGTCAACGGCGTCATTCTGCTGGTGGACGCCGCTGAGGGCCCCATGCCCCAGACCCGCTTCGTACTGAGCAAGGCCCTGGAGCTGGGCCACCGGGTCATCGTGGTGGTCAACAAGATCGACCGCCCCGACCAGCGCATCCACGAGGTGGTGGACGAGGTGCTGGAGCTGCTGATGGACCTGGACGCCACTCCCGAGCAGCTGGATTCCCCCATGCTGTTCTGCTCCGGCCGTCAGGGCACCGCCTCTTATTCTCCCGAGGTGGTGGGCACCGACCTCAAGCCCCTGTTTGACACCATTCTGGAATATATCCCCGCCCCTGAAGCGGACACCGACCAGCCCTTCCAGATGCTGGTCTCCTCCATCGACTATAACGAGTTCGTGGGCCGCATCGCCATCGGCCGCATCGAGCGGGGCACCCTGAAGCAGAACCAGGAGATCGCCGTGTGCAACTACCACGATCCCGAGGCCGTGCTCCGCAAGGCCAAGGCCACCGCCATCTACGAGTTCGAGGGCCTGGCCCGCAAGGCGGTCACCGAGTCCACCGCCGGCAACATCATCGCCATGAGCGGTATCCCCGACATCACCATCGGCGACACCATCTGCGCGCCCGACGCCGTGGAGGCGCTGCCCTTCGTGAAGATCAGCGCGCCCACGCTGGAGATGACCTTCTCCGTCAACGACTCTCCCTTCGCCGGCCGGGAGGGCAAGTACGTCACCTCCCGTCAGCTGCGGGACCGGCTGTACCGGGAGACCTTGAAGGACGTGTCCCTGCGGGTCTCCGACACGGACAAGGAGACCGCTTTCAACGTGGCGGGCCGGGGCGAGATGTCCCTGTCCATCCTCATCGAGACCATGCGCCGGGAGGGTTATGAGTTCCAGGTGTCTCCCGCCCGTGTGCTGTACAAGGAGATCGACGGCCAGAAGTGCGAGCCCATTGAGCGGCTGGTGGTGGATGTGCCCGGCGACTGCGTGGGCGCTGTCATCGACAAGCTGGGCCAGCGGAAGGCCGACATGCTGGAGATGACCCCTGTGGGCGACCGTATGAAGATCGAGTTCCTCATCCCCGCCCGGGGCCTGTGCGGCTACCGCAACGACTTCCTCACCGACACCAAGGGCGAGGGCATCATGGCCTCCGTGTTTGATTCCTACGCCCCCTACAAGGGTGAGATCTCCCGCCGGGGCAACGGCTCCATGATCTCCTTCGAGACCGGTGAGTCCATCACCTACGGCCTGTTCAACGCCCAGGAGCGGGGCACCCTGTTCATCGGCGCCGGCGTCCCCGTCTACGGCGGCATGATCATCGGCGTCAGCCCCCGCAGCGAGGATATGACCGTCAACGTCTGCAAGAAAAAGCAGCTGACCAACACCCGCGCCTCCGGCTCCGATGACGCCCTGCGCCTGGTGCCCCCCAAGCAGATGAGCCTGGAGCAGAGCCTGGAGTTCCTGGCGGACGACGAGCTGCTGGAGGTCACGCCCAAGAGCCTGCGGATGCGCAAGTCCATCCTGGACCACGAAAAGCGCATGAAGGCCCTCCACGGCAAGAAATAACGGAATACCCTCGAAAGCCCCGGAAAACTTCCGGGGCTTTTTCCTGTTTGGGGAACTTTCCCTTTTCCCTTGCCGTCTGCACCAGCAGATGCTATGATAAGATCATAGAAATGCGAAGAGGAGGAATTTTCGTGAAGAAGATGATCGTCCGCGCCCTGTCCCTGGCTCTGTGCGCCGCCATGGTGTGCGCCCTGCCTGCCTTTGCCGCTGAAACGGAAAGTGCTGCTGAAGCACCTGCCTATCTGGCGCCCGTTCGGGTATGGGGCCGGGTAACGAAGCTGGAGGACGGCGGCTTGCTGGTGCAGAACGATAACGAAAATGACGCTTACCATGAAATCGTCCTTCACCTTTCTGACGTTGTGCCTGTGGTGGATGCCGTGACCGGACTGCCTCTGGACCGGGCGCTGAAGGATGGCGAGGTCATCTATGCCTGGGTGAGTCCCGCCATGACGCTGAGCCTGCCGCCCCAAGCTGCTGCGGAAGTGGTGGTTGCCAACATTCCGGCGGACTATGGCGTGCCCCAGTACTATCAGGTCGCGCGGATCAAGACAAGGGAATATGCCGACAAAAGCAGCCCGTTGGCTGCCGTGGAAGTTGCCGTCACCAGCGGGCTGGGGCTGGCACTTGAAGAGGCGGGCCTGCGGATCACCGTCCAGGCGGAACTCCTCCCCTGGAAAACCCGCCAGATGGTGCGCCTGGAGGACTTGATGCCGGGTTCTCAGTTCCTGGCCTGGACGGACAGCGATGGCACCGTGACACGGGTGCTACTGTTCCCCTATGCTTATCGGACCTGGCTGCGCTACGACGGCTACGGCGGCATTGATATGCCCGGAGACGGGTTTCCCAAGACGCCCAACGGCTATCTGACGGTAGCAGCCAAGGAGATGGACGGCGAGGTCCTGCTGCCTATCCGGGCCGTGGCGGAGGCCGCCGGCTGCAAGGTGGAGTGGGTCAAGGGCCGTGGAGCCGTGGTGTACGAGGCTGACGGCAGCTTGCTGTTCTCTGTCCTGCCCGGACAGGACACGGCACAGACCGCCGACGGGGAATGGTATCTCTCCGATGCCTGCTACTTCGAAAACGGCACCACTTATCTGCCTGCCGGGGACCTTGTGGAGCTGCTGAATCTGTTTGTGGTGTATTGACCGCCCCGCTCCGGCACACACTAGGGCAGAGGTGATGCACATGGAAGAACTGCCTCTGGGCCTGGGCATGGCCCTGGCGCAGCATCCGGAGGCCATGGCCCGCTTTGCCGCTCTGCCGGAGGCGGAGCAGCAGGCTGTCATCGATGGCGCCCACGCCGTCCGCTCCAAGGAGGAGATGCGGGCTTACGTGGAGCGGCTGATGCAATGATGCACTAAAAAACGCCTCGGACCAGTCTTGGCCCGGGGCGTTTTGATATGCGGCAGATCTATTCGTGGGCCCGGGGCAGGTTCCAGCGGAAGTGGGCGGACAGGCATCGGATGAGGATGACCAGACCGCCGCCCAGCAGCATGGCCGGCATTTCCCCGAGAGGCCCCCACAGCAGGGCGCATACCAGCGCCCCTGCCAGGGATGCGCTGGCGTAAATATGCTTGACGAAAATATAGGGCGTGTCTCCGGCCATCATGTCCCGCAGAACGCCGCCGCCTACGCCGGTGACCACACCCACGAATACCAGCAAAAACACCGTGGCCTGGGGCACGCAGGCGTAGGCGGTGCGGATGGCCACCACGGTGAAAATGGCCAGGCCCGCCGTGTCCATCCAGAACATGGCCTTGTCAAACAGCACCGTGCTGTACATCAGCACCCGCCGCACCTGGGGGAGAAACAGCACCAGCGCCGCGATGAGGGCCACGGCGGCGTAAATGGGATTGCGGAAAGTAGCGGGCGGCGTGTTGCCCAGGATGACATCCCGGATGACGCCGCCGCCCACGGCGGTGGTGAGGCCCAGGATGCACACACCGAAAATGTCCATGTTTTTCCGGATGCCGGTCATGGCACCGGAGGCGGAGAAGGCCATGGTGCCGATCAGCTCCAAAATGAGGATGAAAGTCTCCATGGTGCCTCCTTCACGCCTTCGCGCCCTGGCGGACCATCTCCATAAAGGCGGTGGCTGCCGCCGTGGGCGCCACATCCCGGAGGGTGCACATATCCACGCTGCGGGCGGGAATGGCGAAGTCCGTTTTCAAAAGGCGGATGTCGCCGGTGTCCAGGGCGTCCTGCACGAATTCCAGCGTCACGCCCGCCACGCCCAGGCCGATGCGGGCCAGGGACACCAACAGCTGGCGGGAGGAAAGCTCGATCTCCGGATTCAGTGTCACGCCGCTTTTCAAAAACTCCTGCTCCAAAAATACCCGGCTGCTGGCTTTCCGCTCCAGCAGGATGAGGGGGAAGTCCGCGATCTCCTGGCGGGTGTGGGCGTGGTCAAAGTCACAGGGGTACTGGCTACCGGCCACGAAGACGGAGTGGGTGGAAAAGCAGGGCCAGCTGTCCACAGCGCTGTCGGCGGGGGAGGAGGCAAAGGCGATGTCCACGGTGCCGGATTTCAAAAGGCTCAGTACCTTGGCGCTGCGGCCGCTGACGATTTTCAGCCGGATGCCGGGATGCTGGCGGTGAAACTCATCCAGATAAGGGGTCAGAAACCAACTGGTCACGGTGTCGCTGGCGCCGATGACCAGGGTGCCCAGCAGCAGCTGCTGGGCCTGGGACAGCTTGTCCTCTCCGGTGGCGATGAGGCCCAGGGCGCTGCGGACATACTGGTAGAGCATCTGCCCTTCCCCTGTCAGAGTGACGCCCCGGGGACTGCGGGCGAACAGACGGGCCTGGAGCGCGGTCTCCAGCTGCTTGATGGACTGGCTCACCGCCGATTGGGAGATGTAGAGGTTTTTCGCGGCCACGGAGATGTTGCCGGTTTCGGCCACCTCCTTGAACACACGGTACAATTCCAACTTGACTGCCATGATGTTTCCTCCTGCAATTAGGAAAACTTATTATATGTAATCCTATTATAAGCAGATGGAGAGAGAAAGGCAACAGCCCTGCGAAATTTTCGGGAATCCTTTGCAAATCGCGGCGGTTTTGCTATACTAATACACGATTGAACTCAAAAAGGAGAAGGCTTATGCGCTATGACAACATCATTTGGGATTTTGACGGGACCCTGTTCGACACCTATCCCGCCATGTGCCGGGACCTGCGCCTGACCATGGAGCGCCTGGGCTTTTCCTTCACGGAGGCGGAGCTGCTGGAGCGCTTCACCGTCTCCCGGGGCGCGGTACTGGACTACTGCGCCGAAAGGACCGGCATGACCGCCGGCGAGGTGGACCGGGTCTACCGAGCCTGGGTGACGGAGCACGGGCAGCCCCCGGCCCGGCCCTTCCCGGGGGTGCCGGAATTTCTGGCCCGGTTCCAGGCGGCGGGCGGGAGAAACTTTGTCTTCACCCACCGCAGCGGCTCTGTTCACGACTACCTGGCCGGCGCGGGGCTGACGGCGTACTTCACGGAGGTCACCTCCGCCGGGACCACTTTCACCCGGAAGCCGGACCCGGCGGGGAATTTGTACCTGATGGAAAAGTACGGACTGGACCCCCGCAGGACCCTGGCGGTAGGGGACCGGGAGCTGGATATCCTGGCGGGGAAGCGGGCTGGGGCGGATGCCTGCCTGTTTTCCGGGGAGCCCGGGGAGACGGCGGCGGACTATGTCATCGCGGACCTTTCCGGGGTGGACGCCCTGGTAGGCCTGGACGAATAAAGGAGGACCCATGGAATACCACATTTTAGCAGTGGGCGACGTGGTGGGAGAGCCGGGGCTCAAGCACCTGGAAAAAAACCTGCGCCCTTTGAAAAAGCTGAAAAACATCGCCTTCACCGTGGTGAACGGCGAAAATGCCTCCGGCGTGGGGCTGACGGAGGAGCAGGCCTGGCGCATCTACGACGCCGGGGCCGACGCCGTTACCCTGGGCAACCACACCTTCGGCAAAATGCAGATCAAGACCATGCTGGAGGACACCCCTTGGCTGCTGCGCCCCGCCAACTACGCCGGCCGGGCGCCGGGACGGGGCTGCGGCCTGTTCGACCTGGGCGGCGTCCGGGTGCGGGTGATAAACCTCATCGGCCGCTGCGACCTGGACTGGAAGGCGGCGGACCCCTTCACCACGGCGGACCGCCTTTTGAAGGAGGGGGACGCGGACTTCACCCTGGTGGACTTCCACGCGGAGGCCACCAGCGAGAAGCTGGCCCTGGGCTATTACCTGGACGGCCGGGTGTCCGCCCTGTGGGGCACCCACACTCATGTGCCCACCGCCGATGAGCGCTTGTATCCCAAGGGCACCGGCTACCTGACGGACCTGGGCATGACCGGCCCTATCGAATCCGTTCTGGGCATCGAGCCCTGGCAGTCGGTAGAGAGCTTCCTGGGAGGACTGCCGGGCCGGTACCGTCCCGCGGAGGGCCCCTGTAAGCTCCAGGGCGCCGTGTTTACCCTGGACAGCGCCACGGGACTGTGCACCGCCGTGGAACGCGTGGATATTCGTTAAAAACAATTATTTTTACAGAGAGAAGGAACCAATCATGTCTATCCAGAAAGTCAGAGCGTATTTTGAACAGTTCGGCATCGCCGGCCGCATCCGGGAATTTGACGTCTCCTCCGCCACCGTGGATCTGGCGGCCATCGCCGTGGGCGTGGAGGGGGCCCGCATCGCCAAGAGCCTCAGCTTTAAGGTGGATGACCAGCCCATCATCATCGTGGTGGCCGGCGACGCCAAGGTGGACAACAGCGCCTATAAAAAGTACTTCCACACCAAGGCCAAGATGCTCACCCATGAGGAGGCCCACGAGCTTATCGGCCATGATGTGGGCGGCGTGTGCTCCTTTGCCCTGCCGGAGAATGTGAAGGTGTATCTGGATGTTTCCCTGAAGCGGTTCGACACCGTGTTCCCCGCCGCCGGCAGCAGCAACAGCGCCATCGAGATGACCTGTGACGAGCTGGAAAAATACTCCTCCAACTTTGTGGAGTGGGTGGATGTGTGCAAGGGCTGGCGGGAAGAAGCGTGACAAAAGCGCCAGCCGGACGGTGAAGGGGGGCCGGTCATGTTCAAATTCATCCATGGAGCGGATTTCCATCTGGACAGCTCCTTCGGCGCCCTGCCGGCGGAAAAGGCGGCTGCCCGGCGGCGGGAGAGCCGCCAGCTGGCCGCCCGTATGGCAGACTATGTCCGGGAAAACAACATCAGCCTGGTCCTGCTGGCGGGAGACCTGTTCGACAGCGCCAATGCCTTCCGGGAGACCGGGGAGCAGCTGGCCCAGGCGCTGGAGCGGATGGAGGTGCCGGTGTGCATTGCTCCCGGCAACCACGACCCCTTTGTGCCCGGCGGCGTGTGGGAATCCGTGTGCTGGCCGGACAATGTCTGCATTTTCCGGAAGAACGCCGTGATGTCCGTGGAGCTGCCCCAGTGGAACGCCGTGGTCCACGGCGCCGCTTTCACGGGGCCGGAGCAGGGGACCAGCCTGCTGGCGGGCTTTCACGCGCCAGCGGATGGGCGGGTCCACCTGGGCCTGCTCCACGGGGAGGCGGAAGCGGCGGAGAGCCGCTACGATTCGCTGAGCGGAGCGGAGATCGCCGCCAGCGGCCTTGCCTATCTGGCGCTGGGCCACATCCACAAGCGGGGACAAAAGCAGTACGGGGATACCCTGTGCGCCTGGCCCGGCTGCCCGGAGGGACGGGGCTTTGACGAGCTGGGAGAGAAGGGCTTTTACGAGGGGACCGTCGCGGATAACGGCACCGTGTCCCTGCGGTTCGTGCCCTTTGCCCGGCACCGCTACGAGGTGGTGACGGTGGATGTCACCGGACAGCCGCCCCTGGCCGCCGTGGAGGCGGCGCTGCCTGCCCGGGGAACGGAGGGGGACCTGTACCGCGTTCTGCTCACAGGGGAGACCGGCGAGGGCGGCGGAGAGGCCGCTGCCATCCGGGAGGCTCTGGCGGAGCGGTTTTACACCCTGGAGGTCCGGGACAACACCCGCATGGCGGAGGACGTGTGGCGCCGGGCGGGGGAGGACTCCCTGCGGGGCCTGTTCCTGCGGGCCCTGCGGGAGAAGCTGGACGCGGCTTCTGATGAGGCGGAGCGGGAGACCATCACCCGGGCGGCCCGGTTCGGCCTTGCGGCGCTGGACCACCGGGATCTAGGGTAACCAAATAAGGAATTAGAATACCGTGCAGCTGTCAGCCGACAACTGCACGGTATTTCCGCGTTTTAGCTTTGCTCGGAGAGCCAGGAAAGAAAACTCTCGGCGATATCCAACTGCTTTTCGTTCATCGTGCGCAAAAGCTCGGCCACGTTTTCCCATCGTTTGTCTTCGCGGCGGACAGTACCCACCAAAAACTCATCCGGTGTGGTCTCCAAAGCGATGGCAAGACGCATGATGACCTCCGTGGAGGGAATAGAAAAACCGCGCTCAATGCTAGAAAGATACTTGTAGGAAATATTGGCGCGTTCCTCCACTTCGTGTTGCTTTAGGTTCAGCTGGCGCCTGCGGTGAGCGATTCGCCTGCCAATCTCTTTGTAATCCAAATCCATATTACATCCTCCTATTTTTATTCTATGGAGGGGTACATTCAAATAAACCGATTATAATTAAGAATATTGCTTGACATACGAAAAATAAGAATTATAATAAGATTACAGCTTGAAGCTGGTTATTCTATCATAATGGAGGGAGCACCATGCGTTTATCTGATTTTGGAAAGCGGCCTGACCGGGTCTCCACAAATGAATCTGATGGTCAGAAATTTTATGGTTATGATGATAAGAGAACCGGGACTACGGATTGGTACACAAAGGATGGCCAGCTGGATTCCACCAGCAAGACACCGCGGGATGACGATTGAGCACGAGAAATCAAAAGATTCCGGCTACTTTCGGCAGCTGGAATCTTTTTTAAAAAGAGAGAATAACATAGACATCGGAGGAGATCACGAACAATAAAAAAGTAGAGATGTCCCCTTGACAAGGACAAATCATCGTGGTATAGTAACACCAATTTGAAAAAGCGTTGAAAAGGACGCTGCCCGGGAAGGACACCAGAGAGAAGCCGCCAGAGGCTGCAAGCGGCTTTTGCCGGAACCGGAGCCAGTCACCGCCTTGGAGCCGCCCACCGATATGTAGGCTGGGACGGGACCTCCCGTTACAGAGGACACGAGCGGCATCCGTATGGATGCAAGCAGGGTGGAACCGTGGAATACGTTTTCGTATCTCACCCCTGATTATCAGGGGTGAGATTTTTATTTTTCACCCCTCACCATAAGGAGGAACAACATCATGTCTGAGGAAAACCTGTACACTTTTGAAAACGAAGAATACCGCCGCACCTATTGGCACACCTGCTCCCACGTGCTGGCCCAGGCGGTCAAGCGCCTGTATCCCGAGGTGAAGCTGGCCATCGGCCCCTCTATCGAGGAAGGCTTCTACTATGATATGGATTCTCCCTTCCCCTTCACTCCCGAGATCATGGAGAAGATCGAGGGCGAGATGCGGAAGATCTGCAAGGAGAAGCTGAAGCTGGAGCGGTTTGAGCTGCCCCGGGAAGAGGCCATCAAGTTCATGGAGGAGAAGGGCGAGCCCTACAAGGTGGAACTCATCAACGACCTGCCCGAGGACGCCACCATCTCCTTCTACAAGCAGGGCGAGTTTACCGACCTGTGCGCCGGTCCCCACCTGGATTCTACCGGCCGCATCAAGGGCAACGGCATCAAGCTGACCGCCTGCAACGCCGCCTATTGGCGGGGCGACTCCAACCGGGAGACCCTGCAGCGTATCTACGGTATTGCCTTCCCCAAGAAGGAAGAGCTGGACGCGTATCTGGAGCGCATCGAGGAGGCCAAGCGCCGGGACCACCGGAAGCTGGGCAAGGAGCTGGGCCTGTTCGCTTTTCGGGATGAGGCCCCCGGCTTCCCCTTCTACCTGCCCAAGGGCATGGTGCTGAAAAACACCCTGATCGACTACTGGCGCCAGGTCCACAAGAAGTGGGACTATGTGGAGATCTCCACCCCCCAGATCATGCGCCGTACCCTGTGGGAGACCTCCGGCCACTGGGACCACTACAAGGACAATATGTATACCACCGTCATCGACGAAGAGGATTTCGCCATCAAGCCCATGAACTGCCCCGGCAGTATCCTGGTCTATGACCTGGAGCCCCACTCCTACCGCGACCTGCCCCTGCGCTACGGTGAGCTGGGCCTGGTCCACCGCCATGAGCTCTCCGGCGCTCTCCACGGCATGTTCCGCGTCCGCTGCTTCACCCAGGACGACGCCCATATCCTCCTGGCCAAGGAGCAGATCAAGGACGAGGTCATCCGCATCGCCCAGCTGTTCGACGAGGTCTACTCCCTGTTCGGCCTGCCCTACAAGATCGAGCTGTCCACCATGCCCGAGGACCACATCGGCTCCGTGGAGGACTGGGACATTGCCACCGCCGCCCTGGCGGACGCCATCACCAGCATCGGCAAGACCTATGAGGTCAACCCCGGCGACGGCGCCTTCTACGGTCCCAAGCTGGACTTCCACATTCAGGACTCCCTGGGCCGTACCTGGCAGTGCGGCACCATCCAGCTGGACTATCAGCTGCCCGGCCGCTTCAATCTGGAGTACACCGGCGCCGACGGCGAAAAGCACTGCCCCGTCATGATCCACCGGGTGGTGTTCGGCTCCATCGAGCGCTTCATCGGCATCATCACCGAGCACTATGCCGGCGCCTTCCCCACCTGGCTGAGCCCTGTCCAGGTGAAGCTGCTGCCCATCACCGACCGCGCCGCCGCCTATGCCGACCAGGTGGCCGCTCAGCTGGATGAGGCCGGTTACCGGGTGGAGGTGGACCACCGCAACGAGAAGATCGGCAAGAAGATCCGCGAGGCCCAGCTGGAGAAGGTCCCCTATATGCTGGTCATCGGCGACAAGGAGGCCGAATCCGGCACCGTCTCCGTCCGGCACCGTGCCGACGGTGACCTTGGTGTGATGGAGACCGCTGCCTTCATGGCCCAGCTGAAAGAGCTGGTGGATTCCAAGGCCAACAAGTAAAAAAACGCATCAAGGCGCCGTGTCCCACAGGGCACGGCGCTTCTTTTTATAATGAAGGCTGCTGTGGATGCCCACGTGAGGGGAACAGTGGAAATTCTTTTAGTCCACGAAAGAGATACGGCCAAAGGCGGACAACCGCCGGCTGCATTCAAGTAAATTGTGAAAGTTTACAAAGGAGGTCCGCTGGCAGCGGCGGGCCTCTGTTTTCTTGCTTTCAAAACCACCAAAGATGACTGTCCGCATACGGCGGATATTTGTACAAGTTGACGCTGCTTGACGGAATTCCGTCAAAATTCTGCATAGCGGCAAAGAAAATGCAAGCCAACAATTCTAGACTTGCAGAAAATTGCATAAAAAGCAAAAAAAGACCTTGAAAAATGACGGGAGTTGCGGTATTATATGCAGCAAGTACTGCAAGACCCGCATACCAAAAGGAAAGAGGATTGAAAGATGAAAAAGTTTCTGTCTTTGCTCATGGCCACTTTGATGATGGCCAGCGTTCTCACCGCCTGCGGCGAGAAGAAGGAAGAAGCCGCTGCTGAAACGCCTGCCGAGACCCCTGCTGAGGCTCCCGCCGCCACCGGCAGCGAGCTGACCTTCACCACCGGCGGTTCCTCCGGCACCTATTATGCCTTCGGTTCCGTCCTGGCTGGCCAGATCTCCAGCTCCACCGGCACCAAGGTCACCGCTGTGGAGGGCAAGGGCTCCCAGGGCAACATTGAGCTGATGGATATGGACGGCGCTCAGCTGGGCCTGGTCCAGTCCGACGTTATGAGCTACGCCTATGACGGCACCAACCTGTTCGCCGAGATCGGCAAGGTGGACAGCTTCTCCACCGTGGCCGCCCTGTACATGGAGCAGGTCCAGATCGTCACCTGCGACCCCAGCATCAAGACCGTGGCCGACCTGAAGGGCAAGAACGTCTCCATCGGTGACTCCGGCTCCGGCGTGTGGTACAACGCCATCGACGTGCTGGGCGCCTACGGCCTGACTGAGGCGGATATCAACCCCACCTACCAGGGCTTCGGCGACAGCGCTGAGTCCCTGAAGGACGGCAAGATCGACGCCGCTTTCGTGGTGGCCGGCGCTCCCACCACCGCCATCACCGAGCTGGCCAGCTCCAAGCCCACTTACCTGGTGAGCCTGGATGACGAGCACATCGACGCCCTGCTGGCCCAGTCCCCCTATTACAGCAAATATGTCATCCCCGCCGATACCTACGGCCTGGAGTCCGACACCACCACCGTGGCTGTGGGCGCCGTGGTCATCGCCCGTGACGATGTCTCCGAGGAGGATGTGTACAACTTCTGCGCCGGCGTGTTCGACAACATCGACGCCATCTCCGCTGTCCATGCCAAGGGCCTGGAGCTGGATCTGGACTTCGCCACTTCCGTTACCTCCGTGCCCTATCATGCCGGCGCTGCCAAGTACTTTGCCGAGCAGGGTATTACCGTCCCCACCAAGTAAAACCGCGTTCAGAACCTGTTAAGGAACCGCGCATGTCTCAAGGAGACTGCGGTGGGCAGCGCCCACCGCAGTCCCTTGTGGTTTTGCGAGACGGATGAGTCCGCACCGCCGGCGGCGGGGAGTCATGCGTTTCGTGACCAAACACCTTTAGGAAGAGAGGAAAACTGCATGAGCTTTTGGAAGAAAGAGACCAAGGCTCCCGTGAATACCGCTCCGGCGGATGACGGCTCCGTTGGCACCGCCGCCGATGTGGAGCAGGTCATGAAAAAATATGACCGGGAGTCCAATACCCGCGTGTGGGAGGGTGTGCCCAAAGAGGTGGTCCGCTGGATCATGGTGGCCTTTTCCCTGTACAGCATTTATGTGACGCTGTTCTCCACCGCCCTGCCGGAATTCCGCCTGTCCGTGTTCCTGGCCTCCATCCTCATCATGGGCTATCTGAATTTCCCCCTGCGCAAGGGCACCGTCCGGGTGAACCATATGCCCTGGTATGATATTCTTATCATGGTGCTGGGCTCCGGCGCGTTTTTCTACTATGCCTTCAACGCCGAGCGGATC
>Ga0129309_1000058_pt1 | contig 96155 bp, 79 predicted proteins | sample L1105metagenome_FD_94439 | JGI IMG/M metagenome (GOLD analysis project Ga0129309, IMG submission 94439) | Ring-tailed lemur group fecal microbial communities from Wisconsin, USA - L1105 metagenome | ecosystem: Host-associated > Mammals > Digestive system > Large intestine > Fecal | place: USA...
CTAGCAAAGTACGACGCTCCTCAAAGAGCCATGGCAATGGGAATCTATCCTTACTTCAGGGAAATCCAGAGCGATCAGGACACGGAAGTTCTAATCAGCGGGAAGAAAGTCTTGATGTTTGGTTCTAATGCGTACTTAGGATTAACCAATCATCCTAAAGTAAAAGAAGCAGCGATCGAGGCCATTAAAAAGTATGGTACAGGTTGTGCCGGCTCACGTTTCTTAAACGGAACGTTGGACTTACACCTCCAGTTGGAAAAACGTTTAGCAGAATTTGTTGGTAAAGAAGACGCCATCGTATACTCTACAGGTTTCCAAGTTAATCTAGGTGTTGTATCCTGTATCACCGGACGTGAGGACTATATCCTTTGGGATGAGTTGGATCATGCATCCATTATCGAAGGACATCGTCTTTCTTTCTCCACGAAATTGAAATTCAAGCATAACGATATGGACTCCTTGGAGAAACAACTCCAGAAATGCGAGCCAGACAAGGTGAAACTTATCGTTATCGACGGTGTCTTCAGCATGGAAGGTGATGTCGCTAAATTACCGGAAATCGTAGCTCTCGCAAAGAAATATAACGCAAGTGTAATGGTTGACGAGGCTCATGGTATCGGTGTATTCGGTGATCACGGCCGCGGTACTTGTAATCACTTCGGTGTTACGAACGATGTTGATCTGATCATGGGAACTTTCAGTAAGTCTTTCGCTTCTATCGGTGGTTTTATCGCATCGGACGAACCGGTTATCAATTACTTACGTCACCACTCCCGCTCCTATATCTTTAGCGCAAGCAACACGCCTGCCGCTACTGCCGCAGCGAACGCGGCATTAGATATCATGTTAAGCGAACCGGAACGTATCCAACATTTATGGGATTTGACTCATTACGCATTGGATGGTTTCCGTAACATGGGTTGTGAGATCGGACATACTTCTACCCCGATCATTCCGTTGTTTATCCGTGACAACGACTTGACATTCCTTATCGTAAAAGAATTATTTGAGGCCGGAATCTTCGTAAACCCGGTAGTAGCTCCCGCAGTTGCTTCCGAGGATACACTGATCCGCTTCTCCCTTATGGCCACCCACACGAAAGAACAACTAGATTACGCTTTGGAGACAATCCACAAGGTATTCAAGAGCCATGGGTTGGTAGACTAATCGTGTAAATATATAAGAAAAGGCCCGAAGGTTAGGTATAACACCTATCTTCGGGTCTTTTTTTATAACTGAAAAAATCATAACTATGATTTTGAATGGGAATAAATCACTATTTTTGCATATTTAGATAAATTGGGCGGTTATGTCGATGGCCCTCTTACAAATTAAAAATAAATGGATTTCATATTAGATAAAGGAAGTAGCCACATGGGCTGCAAAGGTTGCAGCAAAAGGCAAAACAATAAACTGAATACCTATGATTGGTTGTGCGATGTACCCGACGCGGAAGGCTCGACTGATTTCGTAGAGGTTCAATTTAAAAATACCCGCAAAGGGTATTACTTGAATAGTGCTAAAATACCTTTGGAAAAAGGTGATATAGTAGCCGTAGAGGCAAGTCCCGGTCATGATATCGGTACGGTTTCTTTAACGGGTAAATTGGTGCTGCTGCAAATGAAGAAGAACAACGTGCGCACGGAAGCCGAGCCTAAACGGATTTACCGAAAGGCAAAACCGACCGATATCGAGAAATATGAGGAAGCGAAAGCAAAGGAACATGCCACTATGATTCGCTCGCGGCAAATCGCAGCCGATTTAGGATTGAATATGAAAATCGGTGATGTAGAGTATCAAGGTGACGGTAATAAGGCGATCTTTTATTATATAGCGGATGAACGTGTAGATTTCCGTCAACTAATTAAAGTGCTAGCGGAGGCTTTTCGTGTTCGTATCGAGATGAAGCAGATCGGTGCTCGTCAAGAAGCCGGACGTATCGGTGGTATCGGCCCTTGCGGTAGAGAACTTTGCTGTTCCAGTTGGATGACAAGTTTTGTATCGGTCGCTACCGGAGCTGCCCGTTATCAAGATATTTCCATGAATCCCCAGAAATTGGCCGGACAATGCGCTAAATTGAAATGTTGTATCAATTATGAGGTAGATACATATGTGGAAGCCCAGAAACGCCTTCCTTCCCGGGAGATTGTCTTGGAGACCAAAGATAATAATTACTATCATTTCAAGACGGATATTTTCAAACGGGAAATTACCTATTCTACGGATAAATCATTTGCGGCTAATCTTATCACGATTCCGGCAAGCCGTGCTTTCGATGTCATTAACATGAATAAGAAAGGCATGAAGCCGATATCTCTAGAGGCGGATACGAAGCCACAACCACCGAAACGAGACGCTCAAGATATTCTTGGCCAAGAAAGCGTCACACGTTTCGACTCTGTTAAAAAGAAAAAGAAAAAACGTCCGGCCAACAAGAATAATGGCGAGAACAATGGAAACGGGAACGGAGCTAACACCACCGCGACGGCAGTTACCAACACCGACGCACCTGTTTCTGAGAATAAGAACAACGGAGGAAACGGAGCCGGTGGCAATAATCGCCGCAACGGAGGAAATAATAGGAATAGCAATCGTGAGAATAACCGGGACAGAGAGAATAACCGGGAGAATAACAAAGATAATAGCCGGGAAAACAGTCGGGAGAATCGGGAGAACAACCGTGATAATAACAGGGAAAACAACCGAAACAATCGCCCGAAACAAAGGCCGAGAGCTAATAACGATAAGCAATCCAACAATGACAAGCCTGCGAATAATGACAAACCTCAGCAACCGATCAAACAGGCCAGACCTGATAAAACGGATAATAGGCCAGAGACAAAGCCTGAGGCTTAAAAAGTTCATTGCCGCCTGTGTAACATGTTTCTTATGCTTCTCTTGCGAGAATGAAGCTGTATACGATCAGTATCAAGCTATCCAAAACACCTCGTGGGAGAAGAATAAGGAGTACTATTTCACTTTCTTGATTGAGGATATATCGGTTCCGTACGACCTAACCTTGGAAGTACGGAACAATAATATGTATCCGTATCAGAACCTATGGGTATTTTGCAGCGAGGAACTTCCGATAGGTCCTTTAAAAAGGGATACGATCGAATGTATGTTAGCTGATGAGTTTGGGAAATGGTATGGGCACGGGATCTCCCTGTTTCAATCCAGTTTCCCGATACGGTCTGCTTACTATTTCCCCGTTAAAGGGCAATATACCTTTAGCTTCCGGCAGGGGATGCGTAACGACCAACTTCCGGGCATTCAGGAAATCGGCTTACGGGTCTTACCTTCTTCCACTAACGCTCCTTCCGGGAAGCGTCCAAACGAAGAAAAATAAACAATAAGATCGTAAATCCCCAGAGCGAGGAACCTCCATAGCTAAAGAAAGGCAAGGGGATGCCGATAACCGGAGTCAATCCCGTCACCATGCCGACATTAATCGCCAGATGGAAAAAGAATATGGAGGCTACGCTATAGCCATAGACTCGCCCGAAAGCATTATCTTGCCGCTCCGCCAATACAATCAGACGAAGAATAAAAAGTCCAAATACGATCAATACGGCAGAGGCTCCCAAAAAGCCTTGCTCCTCGCCTACCGTACAAAAGATAAAATCCGTATCCTGTTCCGGCACATACTTCAATTTGGTCTGCGTCCCATTCAAGAATCCTTTTCCGGATAATCCTCCGGAACCGATAGCGATCTTGGATTGATTCACATTATACCCTGCCCCGCTAGGATCATCCTCCAAGCCTAAAGAGACTTTAATACGAATTTGTTGGTGAGGTTCCAATATGTCATTAAACACATAATCCACAGAAAACAGGAAACCGATAGAACCTAAAGCGAACAGAGCGATTAACGCATAATGCCATACCCAGTTTCGAATGGATAAATAGAATAAATAGATTGACGCGGCTCCTACCAAGCCTATCGATATCCAAGCGAAGTTTACCGGGACAAACAAAGAAACGACATACCCGATCAAGAATGTCGAAGCGATCCCCCCAAGCATGATCTTAACGCTTATATAATCCTTACGGACATTCCCAACTAATCCCATGGTTATTAATAAGACAAGGCAAGAGACGATTAATTCACCCAATGGGGTAATACCCACCATCACCTCTGAATATTTCATTCCCGTAACGAAAAAGACGACCGCACAAACTCCTATCAACAAAATATATCCAGTCATTCCTTCCCGGTATAACATCAGGAAGAATGCCAAGTAAACCAATGCCGACCCCGTCTCTTTCTGTAAAAGAATACAAACCATCGGCAAGAAGATCAAGAACAAAGTGATTGAGAAATTCTTGACCGTCGTTAGCTTAAAGCCATAGCCATTCATAAACTTCGCCACGGCCAAAGCGGTAGCGAACTTAGCCAACTCCGCTGGTTGCAAACGGATAGGTCCCAATACGAGCCAAGAATGCGATCCCTTGATATTAGGTGCTAAAAATATAGTGGCGATCAACAATACGATCACGCACGCATAGATCAGATAGGCGAATATATCGAAGAAGTCACTTTCCAGCATCAATATGACGAAAATAAGGGCAAGTGAGGTACCGATCCAAATCATCTGCATCCCCGGACGGCCCGACGGGTCGAACAAGCCAACGTTATCAAACTCGTAGCTCGCCCCACAAATACTAAACCAACCGGCGATTACCATAATCAAATACAACAAAATGGTAATCCAGTCTACCGACTTCCATATTTCCGTTTTCCTATAGCGCATTGTTCGGTAGTATTACGGCATTCATAATATATTCCTCCGTCGCCTTGTTTGCCTCGGATATTTCTCCTTTCAAATATTTCTCCAACATCAATTTACCGATAGGCACCGCATAGGTAGCACCGAATCCGGCGTTTTCCACAAACACGGCAATGGCGACCTTCGGCTTTTGATAAGGAGCGAATCCCATAAAAATAGAATGGTCCTTACCATGCGGATTCTCCGACGTTCCCGTCTTTCCACAAACCTCGATATCCGGTAAAGCCGCCCCACGACAGGTTCCACCATAAGCGGTTCCCGTAACAGCCCCTCGCATACCCTCGGCAATATAACTATAATAATGCGTATCCACCGATGTATAATGCCTCTTACTATATAATGTATCCAGCGGAGTGTCTTGAATCTCTTTTACGACATGCGGAGTAATATAATATCCCCGATTAGCGACAGTAGCCGCCAAATTACAGATTTGCAAAGGCGTAGCCAATATCTCACCCTGACCGATAGCGATCGAGATAACCGTACTGGAATTCCAACGTCCCCGGTACACCTTATCGTAGAACTTACTATTCGGAATGAACCCTCGCTTCTCCCCCGGAAGATCAATTCCCAGCTTATAGCCATACCCCATAGAAACCATATAATTCTTCCAAACCTCAAAAGCCTCCTGTACCGACGGATATCGCTTCCGGCTGTCGATCATATCATGCAGTCCCCAAGGGAAAAAAGAGTTACAAGAGGTCGCCAACGCCCCGACCAGATTCAGAGGAGACGGATGCCCGTGGCAAGCCGGCTTACCACCCCGGAAGGTATATCCATGCGCACAGGTATATTGAGTTTCCGGAGTAATCACTCCTTCTTGCAAGAATATCAAACCTTGGGTCGGTTTAAATGTAGATCCGGGAGGATATTGCGCCATGAGCGGGCGGTTGAATAAAGGTTTCAACGGGTCCTTCTGCAAAGCCACGTAGTTCTTTCCCCGCTGGCGCCCGATCAAGATACTCGGATCATACGTAGGAGCGGAAACCATACAAAGTACCTCCCCTGTCTCCGGCTCTATCATCACGATACCCCCTAATTTATTCTGCATTAACTTCTCCCCATAAGCCTGCAAGTCCATATCCAAGGATAATTTCAAGTTCTTGCCGGATTCCGGCTGGATATCGTGCAGGCCTTCCTCGTATCGCCCCTTGATACGTCCGTGAGCGTCACGCAACAGGATCTCGACACCCTTCACGCCCCGCAAATATTCCTCGTACGATTGTTCGATCCCGGTCCTGCCGGAGTAATCGCCTTGTGTATAATAAGAGTCACTCTCTATATCTTTCCGGTTTACCTCGCCGATATTTCCCAGCACAAGAGCGGCATTGGGATACTCGTATTGGCGGATCGTGCGATTCTGTATATAGAAGCCGGGAAATTTGTATAACTTCTCCTGCAACACGCCATATTCCTGCGCGGAAAGCTGGTTCATAAATACTTGAGGGACATAGGAAGAATAACCGGGATTTAACCGCCGGTTCTTAATATCCGCTATACGTTTGAGGAATTGCTCTTTCGTGATGCCCAGCACATCGCAGAAATCGAGGGTATCGAAAGGCTGTATCTCACGCATGATAAGCATCACGTCGTAAGCGGGCTGGTTATAGACCAATAATTTACCATTACGGTCGTACATCATACCTCGGGAAGGATATAAGGTCTTTTTCAAGAAAGCATTACTATCCGCCCAAGCTTTATAATCGTTGTCGACCACCTGAAGGATGAACAAACGGATAATAAAGATGATAACCAACAGGATCACCGCCCCACCTAAGACATAGCGCCTGTTCTCAAACTCATACTTGGTATTATTCTCCACTTTTCTGAGACTCTATATTGAATGCTTCTACCGTACAAATCAATAAGGTTGTCATCACCACGCTCGAGAGGATACGGACAACCAGAAACAACGGGTCAAATAAAGTCAACGACTCAATCACAAAAAGAGTCGTATGTTGTATCAACACAAACGATAACACATATCGGAAAAAGCCTCCGAAACCAAAGGTCTTATAAGACGGGTAAATACCTTCCGGCAAATCTTTCCCCATGAATACACGGATTAACGGCTCCCTGCAAAATCCCGCCAATGTACAGGCGGCCGCATGCATACCCGGTGTGTTGCTGAACGTATCGATAACCACCCCGGCTATGAAAGAGAAGAAAACGACTTGCGTACGTGAGCTACCGACCGGCATCTTAATGATGAAATAGAGATACAGAAACGGAGTAGCGATCCGCAAGAAATGAATGTTGTTCAAGATCAAGACCTGAATCAACACAAACACCACGAAATATATGAAACCACGCAGTAAATTATTAATCATTTCTCTTCGCCTCTTGTTCTACACCTATTTGCTCCGCCTGACGGAAATTCTTGATGATACGTACGTTGTTCAACGCCTGAAAATCCGTAGCCAGCTCGACCTGTAATGAATAGAAATTATCATCGTGTTGTTTCTCGAAATCAGCGACCGTACCTACGATAATACCCGAGGGGAATACGGCGGAGTAACCGCTCGTCACGATCGTATCGCCTTTCTGGAACTCCACATGGCGCGGCAACTCATCGAGGTTGGCGTACAGCGTATTGCGTCCATTCCAGCTTAATGACCCGAAATAACTACTACCTAATACCTTACAACTCAACCGGAACTTAGGATTCAGCAACGGAATGATCACGGAGAAATGATCGGAAACCGTCGATACGATACCAACCACACCTCGTTCCGAGACAACTCCCATATCGGGCATGATCCCGTCCAGCTTCCCTTTATCCACGGTAATATAATTAGACAAATGCGTGACACTGTTGTTCACTACATCTGCCACGACAAACGAATAAGGAAATTGCTCCGTCGAATCCGGCGCGAATCCCTTAAAACTAACCGTATCCGCAATCAGCGCATCTAACTGATCTTGCAGATCCAGCATTTGCAATTCCAACTGTCCGTTACGCTCCAATAACTCCTTATTGATATCCCGAAGATTCAAATAAGAAGTGACAGATCCGGATATCGAGGCGATATATCCTGTCACGACATTCGCTGAGCTGAATATAATATTCCGTTGGTACGCGTTATTACGATAGACCAACATCAACGAAACAGCCTCAAGCAGAATGAACAAAAACCAATGCCTCTTCCCGATCAGGAATTCTAGTAACTTACGCATAGGAATTGAAAACTGAAAGTTGAGAATTGAAAATTGAAAAGAACTAGACCTATCGGCTCGCTAATTTTCAACTTTCAATTCTCAATTCTCAATTATTTACTCTTATCGGATTAAGAAATTAAACTTCTCAATATTCTTCAAAGCGACTCCCGTACCTTTCGCCACGGCATGCAACGGATCCTCGGCGATATGGAACTGGATATTCATCTTATCCCGCAAGCGCTTATCCAAACCGCGAAGCATAGCGCCACCGCCAGCCAAATAGATACCGTTTTTCACGATATCGGCATATAACTCGGGAGGGGTTTGCTCCAAGGCACTCAAGATAGCCGCCTCGATCTTCGAGATAGACTTATCCAAACAGTGGGCGATCTCCTGATAAGAGACGGGTACCTCCATCGGTAAGGCAGTCATCTGATTCGGGCCGTGAACCACGTAATCCTCCGGAGCGTCCTCCAATACCGTAAGCGCGGAACCCACGTTGATCTTGATACGCTCGGCCATACGCTCACTCACCTTCACGTTGTGTTGGCGACGCATATACTCCACGATATCAGCCGTTAAATCGTCACCCGCCATACGGATTGATTTATTCGACACGATACCACCTAAGGAGATGACAGCGATCTCGGTAGTACCACCGCCTATATCCACGATCATATTACCCTCGGGGGCCAAGACATCTATACCGACACCAATAGCGGCAGCCATCGGCTCAAAAACCATGTACACATCACGTCCACCGGCATGCTCGGCAGAGTCTCGCACGGCACGTATCTCTACCTCCGTACTACCAGAAGGGATACCAATCACCATACGTAAGGATGGAGCGAACCAGCGCTTCCTTCCGCTCGCCATCTTGATAAAGCCGCGAATCATTTGCTCAGCAGCGTAGAAATCCGCGATAACTCCCTCACGAAGCGGTCGTACGGTACGAATATTCGGGTGCGTCTTCTCGTACATCTCACGGGCCACCTTACCGACAGCCAGCACCTTGTCCGAGCGAGCATCCAAAGCAATCACCGAAGGTTCGTCTACCACCATCTTATCATTACACGTGATAATGGTATTAGCGGTACCCAAATCTATGGCAACTTCTTGTGTGAAAGAAAACAATCCCATTAGTCTTATTATTAATGTTTAAAATGACGAACACCTGTCTTCACCATAGCCAAACCATGTTGGTTACAGTACTCGACAGACAACTTATCATTGATAGAGCCTCCCGGCTGGATTACGGCCGTGATACCTGCTTGGTCTGCGATCTCAACGCAATCGGGGAACGGGAAGAAAGCGTCGGAAGCCATCACGGCGCCATTCAAGTCGAAGCCGAATGATTTAGCCTTCTCTATGGCTTGTCTCAAAGAGTCCACACGAGAGGTCTGCCCGATACCGCTGGCGCAAAGCTGCTTGTTCTTCACCAAGGTGATCGCGTTGGACTTGCTGTTCTTCACGATTTTGTTGGCGAACAACAGGTCCTCAACCTCCGAGGCTGTCGGCTGCTTATCCGTCATAGGCTCCAAATCAGCCTTACCTTGGATGCTCAAGTCCTTCTCCTGCATCAAGACACCATTCAATAAAGAACGGAACTGCATCGGGCAAGTCTTACAATCCTTACGGATCAAGATGATACGGTTCTTCTTCTGTTGAAGTACCTCCAATGCGTCAGCGTCGTAAGCCGGAGCGATAATCACCTCGAAGAAAATCTTGTTGATTTCCTCGGCCACTTCCTTGTTAATCGTAGTATTCGTGATTAAGATGCCACCGAAAGCGGAAACTGGGTCACCGGCCAAAGCCTCTTTCCAAGCCTCAACTACATTACTGCGGGAAGCGATACCGCAAGCGTTATTATGTTTTAAGATAGCGAACGTCAGCTCGTCGAACTCATCGATCAAGTTCACGGCAGCGTCGATATCCAATAAGTTGTTGTAAGAAATCTCTTTTCCATGGATTTGATCGAACATATCGTTAAACTTACCATAGAACTTAGCGGCTTGATGAGGATTCTCGCCATAACGCAAATGCATCGGGCTATCTACCGTTGCACGGAAATGGGAACCTTCGCGGCCATCAAAATAATTGAAGATAGCGGAGTCGTAACCCGAGGAAACGGCGAACGCCTCTTTGGCGAACCATCTACGATCCTCGATGCTTGTCTCAGCGCCCTTCTCGTTCAAAAGATCCATCAACGGCTGGTATTGAGCCTTGGAAGCTACGATTACCACATCCTTGAAGTTCTTCGCGGCGGCACGTATCAAAGAGATACCGCCTATATCTATTTTCTCAATAATTGCTTGTTCCTCAGCGCCGGAAGCGACAGTCTCCTCGAAAGGATATAGGTCAACGATAACCAAGTCGATTTCCGGGATCTCATATTCAGCTAATTGTTTCTGGTCATTCTCGTTCTCACGGCGAGCCAAGATACCACCGAATACCTTCGGATGAAGCGTCTTCACACGACCGCCCAAAATAGACGGATAAGAAGTCAAGTCCTCTACCGCATCACAAGGCAAACCCAATGACTCGATAAATGATTGAGTACCACCTGTTGATACAAAGCTCACACCCTCGCTATGCAATTTCTTTAGGATTTCGTCCAGCCCGTCTTTGTGAAACACAGAGACCAAGGCACGTTTCATTCGTTTCGTTGCAGCCATCTTTCTATTTTCGTTTACTTTAATGTTTTAGAGCACAAAAGTAGCTATTTATTTCCAATCCAGCCTTATTATTCAGATAAAAACAAGGCAACCATACCAAATTTCATCCATAGCCAAAGAAACATGAATCCATCGCACATGATACGGGAGACGGGGCACGCCCCGTCTCTACAACATATGACATTGCCCTAAGATAATCAGATTTCCTTTGTTAATAATAGAAGATCGCCCAATTTGACATTCTGACATTTTGTATTCTAAAGCTCCAGAGAATCGAATATTTCGCCCCAGAGTACAGTCGGCTTCCAAATTTGAGAATAAAAATCAGCAATCAGTTATATTACAAAGAGATATCGTTTTTCGAGCTTTTATTCCAGATGAGACCACCCCTCTTTTTTGCCTCCGAATACGTAAGAATCACGTTTTTCATTAGGAAACGAGGGACTTTCCATCCGTATGTAACGCCGATCACTACCGTAAGTAACTAACAATACGGCCGTAAGTAAGCTATAACGCTACCGTAAGCATCTAACAATACCTATATACGTGTGGCAAAACTTACCTTTTTATACCCAAAAACACCCTTAATCGGAACTTTTCACCCTCGCAATCGCACTATTTCACACTTCCCGCCAAAGGGATGTGTCAGCACAAAGGGCATCTTTAAATCAATTTATCACAAATATAGCCCTTTAACCGACACCTATCTCCTAAAGCCAAGCAAGAAAACAGCCTCTTCTCCTTTGTTTTTATAAAGCCACCGTCCTCCCGTAACAAGCGATAAGGAATAATTCAAGTCTTACTACTAACGTATTAAATCACACCTTCATTTAAATTTATATCATATATCATTTGTTCGAATAAAATTAATACGCTTACTTTGCGATAAATAAACTTTTAATCAAACTATTAAACTATGGATATACTGAATTTTCATTTACCTTTGTTTATAACTACTCAAAGCAGCTACAAATGACACAAAAAGAATCTATCCGCTTATTTGAAGAAAGAAAAGTTCGTGCCATATGGGATGACGAACAAGAGGAATGGTATTTCTCGATTGTTGATGTAATATCTATTTTAACAGATAGCCCCAACCCTCGAAAATACTGGAGTGTATTAAAAACCAGATTGAAAAGAGAAGGTAGCGAGTTGACTACAAACTGTAGTCAACTGAAAATGCAGGCCGCTGATGGCAAGAAATATTTAACCGACGTAGCCAATACCGAGCAACTCTTCCGCCTTATCCAATCAGTACCATCTCCCAAGGCCGAACCTTTCAAATTATGGATCGCCCAAGTAGCGAAGGAACGTTTGGAGCAAATGCAAGATCCGGAGTTGTCTATCGAGCAAGCCATGGCCGATTATAACGATTGGGCTATTCGGATAATTGGATCAATCAACGATTGAAATCCATAGAAGGAACACTACATTCTCCACACTTCCCAATAGCTTAAATCTAAGTATAAAGATAGCATTCATTTCCGATTTGACAGATTGAATCAAGTAGAAATCTTTCTGTAAACAGTATCTTCGTCCTAAAGGGCTTACGGTATTTTCCTATGAAAATCTCACATGTTCGAGACACGGCTATTAAAGCCTGTAAAATGGGAACTCCGGTCCCAAAAGCCAGACTAGCAAAAAGATATACAGTATATAGACATCGGAGATCTGATTATCCTTTCCCCTCTCTCAGCACTGCGTAAACATGTTCTGCATACTGCCTGCCCACCGGGATAGTCTCCGGCCAGCCGATTAGGGTAATCTCTCGTTTTGAAAATCGCTCTATCTTGCCGACGGGAACGATGTACGAGCGGTGAATGCGTAGGAAAGTGCCTTCCGGCAACATTTTGCCTATGTTCTTCAGGCTAGTGTGTGTCAATATGTATTTACCACTTGTACGGAATATTTTTGTGTAGTTTTCCATCGCTTCGATATAGAGGATGTCTGACGTGGGAAGGGAGATATTGCTGTACTCCTGTTTGATGACAATGTTTTCAGGCAGTCTGTTGCGGCGTGCTTCGATAAGGAGAAGAGCTTTGCCGACAGCCTTTTCAAACCGTTCATAGGCGAAGGGTTTATGAAGGAAGTCCACAGCGTTGAGGTCGAAGCCGTCCAGTGCATATCGGGCATGTGCCGTAGTGAAGATAAGGCAGCTTTCGGGAGGGAGGACATGGGCAATATCCAACCCGCTGAGACTGTTCATCTCGATATCCAAGAACACCAAGTCGGGCTTACACCGGGCAATCTCACGGAGTCCGGCAAGCGGCTCGCTAAAGGTTGTCAGTTCCAGTCCACCTATCCGTTTGCAAAAGCGGTTAATAACGAGCAAAGCTATCGGCTCGTCATCGATGGCGATACAACTTATCTTTCTCATCATCGCAATTGAATGGTTAGCCGGACGGTAAAGAGCCCTTCTTCTTCTTTGGTCACAAGCTCATAACGACCGGGATAAAGCAGTTCCAGCCGTTTGCGGCAGTTCTCTATCCCCATGGCATGGGGGGTAGTGCGGTTCTCTTTCATCACTCTGTTTTCGGTTTCAAAGAGAAGTTGCCCCTCTTTTACGGTGATGTGCAGAAGAATGAAGCAATCTGTGTCGGGAGAGACACCGTATTTGAAAGCATTTTCCACGAAGGTAATCAGAATCATGGGAGGGATCTCCACCTGTCCGTCTTCTATCCACGTTTCGAGCTTTACTTGCGAATGCCGATTGAGTCGTAGCGACTGCAAATCGACATACTGGCGGATGTATTCCACTTCTTGGCTGACGGGAATGACCTCGAAAGCAGTTTGGGTATACATATATTTCAAGATATCGGAGAACTTCACAAAAGCGGATTCTGTCTTGTCCGACTGGGTGAGTACCAGTCCGTAAAGGGTATTAAGCGTGTTGAACAGGAAGTGCGGGTTAATCTGCGCCTTGTAGAGCGCCAATTGCGCCTTGTTCTTCTCTGCTTCGGTTTCCTGCCGGGAAAGGACTTGATGGAAGAGCTCGAATATCAATTCGATGGAGAGGCTGAATCCCGTCACGATGAGGAAGAAAAACCACACCATCTGCGACCGCAAGTGTCGCCAGGTCTTCAAGAGGAAGGGATCTATATTTTCCGGTTCCGCCAGATAAGGGAAATGGGTCAGCAAAAAGGTGACGCCTACTAGCAATGCTATCATGAGGAGAATACGCCCGAACTTGCGTTGCATGAAAAGCAGCGGCAACTTGGTTTTCCGGTAGACAAAGTACAGACCGTAGAGGTAAGTAATCAGTGTCAACATGAAGGCGGAATGGTGCACCATCCATTTATCCACCGGAACCAACATGATGATGGGCGGCATGATGACCAGGCAGAACAGCAGGTCGATGCAAACGGGGATATGAGAACGTTTCATATTCTTTAGTTGCGGATTTAACTTCTGCGGCAAAGATATGAAGATTGTGCCGATATCCGCTCATTCTCTTTTGGTCATTTGTCACCACATTCCCGCCGTTCGTCACCACATGTTTAGCAGATTTCCCCGGAGCACTTACCTTTGAGCAATCATCTAAATAGAACGAACGTGAAACAACTCATTATTATTATCCTAAGCGGCGTGTCTCTGTTGTGCGCTTGCGGCGACAAGGTAGGCAAACCGGCAGAAACGGCATACAAAACGCTGACCCTTGCACCGGGAGACCGGACGCTGACTTCTAGCTATACAGCTACACTTCAGGGACGCCAGTATGTGGAAATCCGTCCGCAGGTGAGCGGCATCATCACCGATATTCGTATCGACGAAGGGGATGCCGTATATAAGGGACAAACGCTTTTCGTTATTGACCAGGTACCCTATCAGGCCGCATGGCAAACTGCCTTGGCAAACGTGAAGAGTGCCGAGGCAAAGCTTGCCACTGCCAGATTGACAGCGGACAGCAAGGCGGAGCTTTACAAGGAACGGGTAGTGTCGGAGTTCGACCTTCAAACCGCCCGTAATGAACTGGCAGCAGCGGAAGCGGCACTGGCGCAGGCAAGGGCGCAGGAAGCGAATGCACATAACGATCTTTCTTACACGGAGGTGAAAAGCCCAGTGGACGGGGTTGCGGGGATGATTCCCTACCGCATCGGTGCACTGGTGAGCAGCAGCATCGCCGAACCTCTCGTCACCGTCTCCGACGACAGTGAAGTGTATGCATACTTCTCCATGACGGAAAACCGGATACTCGACTTCGTGCAACAGCATGGCTCGCTGCGGCAGGCAATGGAAAACATGAATGAAGTGGCACTGACCCTGAGCAACGGGACGCTCTATCCCCATGCCGGGCGGGTGGATGCCGTTAGCGGAACAGTGGACAAGGGAACGGGGGCAGTCTGCTTGCGTGCTGTCTTTCCTAACCCTAGCCGCCTCTTGCGCAACGGTGGAAGCGCAACAGTGGTTATTCCGACTGTACGCCGTGGGTGCATCGTCATCCCGCAGGCGGCAACATATGAGTTACAGAACCGTATTTTCGTCTACAAAGTGGTGGACGGCAAAGCGAAGTCCGCCCCTGTCGAAGTGTTTGCGCTGAACAACGGGACGGAGTACATCGTCGAGGCAGGGCTTGAGCCAGGCGACGTAGTCATAGCCGAAGGCGCCGGGCTGGTGCGCGAGGGAGCCATCGTCACGAAGGAAGAAAACGGAGATAAACCCCTACCGCTATGAGAATCAAGACCTTTATAGACCGCCCTATTTTGGCGGGAGTCATCTCGGTGGTTATCCTCATCATGGGATTAATCGGACTTTCGCAACTACCCGTCGAGCAGTTTCCAGAGATAGCACCTCCCACCGTCAGCGTCTCCACCACATACACCGGAGCCAATGCAGCAACGGTACAAAAAAGCGTCGTCGTGCCCTTGGAAGAGGCACTCAACGGTGTGGAAAATATGATGTACATGACCTCCTCCGCCACCAATAGCGGCTCGGCTCGCATCACCATCTATTTCCGGCAAGGCACAAACCCCGATATGGCAACGGTGAACGTGCAAAACCGTATTGCTACCGCTCAAGGGTTGATGCCGGCGGAAGTGATCCGCAGCGGCATCATCGTGCGCAAACGCCAGACAAGCAATATCAAGGCACTGGCGTTGTACAGCCCCGATAATTCGTTCGACGAGAGCTTCCTCAACAATTACCTGAAGATTAACATCGAGCCACGCCTTTCGCGTATTGCCGGAGTAGGCGAAGTGAACGTGATGGGGGCCGACTATTCACTACGTATCTGGCTTGACCCGGGCAAGATGGCGAAACATGGGTTGGTTCCCTCTGACATCACTGCCGTGCTCAACGAACAGAACCTCGAAGCACCCACAGGCACGCTGGGCGCCGAGTCAATGAACACCTTCCAGTATGTGCTTAAATACCGCGGACGTTACGAGGAGGAGAAAGATTACGGTAACCTCGTAATCCGTTCCCTTGCCGGGGGCGAAGTGCTGCGCCTCGAGGACGTGGCGCATATCGAACTTGGTTCGAGCGGCTACGCATATATCGGCGAGGTGAACGGACATCCCGGTTCCACCTGCATGATAGCCCAGACCTCCGGCTCTAATGCCAACGAAATCATCGAAGAGATAGACAAGGTGAAGGAGGAGATAGCGCAGTCCTTGCCCGAGGGGATAGAGATTGTCGACTTGATGAGCACGAAAGAGTTCCTCGACGCCTCCATCAGTAACGTCATCGCCACGCTTATCGAAGCTATTCTGTTGGTGGTACTGGTGGTCTATGTCTTTCTACAAAGCCTACGGGCTACGTTTATCCCAGCGCTTGCTATCGTCGTGTCCTTGGTGGGCACGTTCGCCTTTCTCTACGTGGCGGGATTCAGCCTGAACATGCTCACGCTGTTCGCACTGGTGCTCGTCATTGGCACAGTAGTAGACGATGCTATCGTCGTGGTGGAGGCGGTGCAGGCGAAGTTCGACAAGGGGTGTAAGTCGGCTTACCACGCCACAATCGATGCTATGGACGGTATTACTTCGGCACTGATCACCACCACCGTTGTCTTCATGGCAGTCTTTATCCCCGTCTGCTTCATGGGAGGAACCACCGGGACATTCTATACCCAGTTCGGACTCTCCATGGCCGTTGCCGTTGCCATCTCCACAGTGAACGCTCTGACGCTCAGTCCGGCACTCTGTGCTCTGATTCTCACACCCCACGAAAAAGCCGCCGATGGCAAAAAGCTCAGTTTCTCCTCCCGGTTTCACCTGGCATTCGACAGCGCCTTCCGCCGTCTGGTGCTGAAATACAAGACGGGAGTGTTCTTTATGCTGAAGCGCAAATGGCTGACCGGTGTGCTGCTGCTGCTGGCATGCGCAGCACTAGTACTCCTCATGAAGACAACCAAGACCGGGCTCGTGCCGGCGGAAGACATGGGTACTATCTTCGTCGAAGTGCGCACCTCTCCCGGAAATAGCCTAAACGAAACCAAGGGCATCATGGACAAGATAGAAGTGCGCATCAAGGACATACCGCAAATCCGCATGTTCTCCAAAATCACGGGTAACGGCATGATAAGTGGACAGGGAGCTTCGAACGGCATGTTCATCATCCGGTTGAATTCGTGGGACGAGCGCACCGACGAGCAAGACGGGATAAACACCGTTATCACCGAGATATACCGCCGTACGGATGATATAGCCGCTGCCGAAATCATGGCTTTCGCCCAACCGATGATTCCCGGCTATGGCGTGAGCAGCGGGTTCGAGATTTACGTGCAAGACCAGAAAGGTGGTTCGGTGGAAGATTTACTAGTATGCACCCGCCGGATGATTGCCGCCCTAAATGCGCGACCGGAGATCGAACGTGCCTCCACCTCATTCGACACCAAATACCCGCAATATCTGGTAGAAGTGGACGCCGCCCGCTGCAAGCGCAACGGCGTGTCACCTGCCGACGTGTTGAGTACGCTGTCGGTGTATATCGGTGGTAACTACGCTTCCAACATGAACCGTTTCTCCAAGCTGTACCGCGTGATGGTGCAGGCATCTCCGGAGTTCCGGCTCAATACGGAGGCGCTCAGCAATATATTTGTACGCAACGCCACCGGCGAAATGTCCCCCGTCAGCCAGTACCTTACCCTGACGCGGGTCTATGGCGCCGAATCCTTGACCCGTTTTAACCTGTTTTCTGCTATTGCCGTCAACGGCTCTCCGGCAAGCGGATACAGTTCCGGACAGGCAATCGAAGCTGTGCGCGAAGTGGCGAAGCAAACGCTGCCTGCAGGCTACGGATTTGAGTTCGCAGGTATGTCACGAGAGGAATCTTCGACGGGTAATACCACCACGCTCATCTTTGTCATCTGTGTGGTATTCATCTACCTCATCCTCTGTGCGCTTTACGAAAGCCTATTCATCCCCGTGGCGGTGATCCTTTCAGTACCGTTCGGGTTGGCGGGCAGTTTCCTGTTCGCAAGGATGTTCGGATTGGAGAACAACATCTATTTGCAGACCGGGTTGATTATGCTCATCGGCTTATTATCCAAAACAGCCATTCTGCTTACGGAATACGCTTCCGAACGCCGCCGTCAAGGAATGACCATTATGCAGTCTGCCGTGTCGGCTGCACAAGCCCGGCTGCGTCCTATCCTCATGACATCGCTCACCATGATATTCGGGATGCTACCCATGGTGTTTGCGGCCGGGGTGGGAGCTAACGGAAACATTTCCGTCGGCGTGGGTACGGTGGGAGGAATGCTTATTGGCACGGTCGTCCTGTTGTTCATCGTGCCTGTCTTGTTTATGATGTGCCAATATATGGAAGAGAAATGTATGCCGAAGCGGGAACTGCCCGGACTGGAAAAAGATAAGTGTTAATTTATGAAGAAGAGTATGAAAAAGACAATCCTTTGTTTAGTACTGTTGATTGCCCTGAGTGGATGCCATGTATACAGGGTTTACGAACGACCGGTGATGACTGTTGTTGACAGCCTTTACTGCCAGCCCGCCACAGGCAGAGATACAGCCTCACTGGCTTCCCTTTCGTGGAAAGAACTTTTCACCGATGCACAGTTGCAGCGGCTCATTGAAACAGGCATCCGGAACAATACCGACCTGAACATCGCCCGCCTGAAAGTGAAGAAAGCGGAGGCACTGCTGATGACCTCTCGGCTATCTTATCTGCCCTCCGTTTTGCTCAGCCCGCAAGGTGCACTGAGCAGTACGGACGGCGTTAACCCCTCTAAAACCTACAATTTGGCACTATCCGTCGACTGGGAACTGGATTTTTTCGGAAAAGTGACGAATGCCAAGCGGGGAGCCAAAGCCGCCCTTGAACAGAGTGAAGCTTACCGGCAAGCCGTACAAACCCAGTTGGTAGCAACTATCGCCAACAGTTATTATACCTTGTTGATGCTGGATAAGCAGTTCGATATCACCCACCGTACCGCTGAAAGCTGGAAAGAGAACTTGCGAACCATGAAAGCCTTGAAGAAAGCCGGGCAGGCAACCGAAATGGCGGTTGCCCAGACCGAAGCTAACGCACTTTCCACAGAGACATCTGTCCTTTCCATCTCACAACAAATTAGAGAGATTGAAAATTCCCTCTCCGCCTTGTTAGGGATAGCACCGCAAGCCGTGGTGCGTTCTTCCCTCGACGAGCAGGACTTCCCCCACTCCCTGTCTGCCGGGACGCCCTTGCAGTTGTTGAGCCGCCGCCCCGATGTCCGTCAGCAGGAAGCGGCATTAGCCCAGGCATTCTATGCCACTAATCAATCCCGTGCCGCTTTCTATCCCTCCGTCACCCTGAGCGGTTCGGCAGGATGGACGAATGCTGCCGGGGCTACCATCCTCAACCCCGGCCAGTGGCTGCTTTCAGCCGTAGGTTCGCTGGTTCAGCCACTTTTCAATCGAGGACAGAACATTGCCAACCTGAAAATTGCGCAGGCACAGCAGGAAGAGGCTTTGCTAGCCTTCCGCCAAAGCCTGCTCGATGCCGGGACAGAAGTTAACAATGCGCTGGTTCAATGGCAGACGGCACGCAAACGCCTGACGCTTTCCGTTCGTCAGGTTGCCTCTCTGCAATCGGCTGTGCGCAGTGCCGAACTACTGATGCGCCACAGTTCGCAAAACTATCTGGAAGTGCTCACTGCCCGTCAGGCTCTTTTACAGGCGGAATTCTCCGTCGCTTCCGACCGTTTCGACGAAATACAGGGAGTGGTCAATCTGTATCATGCTCTGGGAGGTGGGTATTGAATATCAAGCCTAGATTTTCAATGTTGTACTACCTGCCCATGGGAAGATTAAAATAACCAAACCGTTTTAGGTAATTCATCCGCAAATAAAAGGCAACGGATAAGTAGCAACTCTTTGTTTTAACTCTTTAAATCTATGCATTTATTTCTTAAAGTAAGACGTAGAGTTTTAAGACTTAATTCTACTTATTATCAGCCACTTGCTTTATTACTCTCAAATCTGCCTAAATTTCTCAAATTCTTCGTACCTTTGCATCCTCAATCGCAATTTAATAGGTATACGAAATATGATAACAGTTAACAATCTGGACGTACAGTTTGGAAAACGCATCCTTTTCCAGGATGTGAACATGAAGTTTACACCGGGCAATTGCTACGGTATTATCGGTGCTAACGGGGCCGGAAAATCTACGTTTCTCCGTGTAATCAGCAAGCAATTAGACCCTACCAGAGGTAGCGTTAACCTAGGACCGGGCGAACGCCTTTCCGTATTGAGCCAAGATCACTTCGCGTTCGATGAATATACGGTTATGGATACCGTATTGATGGGACATACGACCTTGTGGGAGGTGATGAGCGAGAAAAACGCCCTTTACGAGAAACCTGATTTCAGCGACGCCGACGGTATCCGCGTATCGGAACTGGAAGAGAAATTCGCAGAGATGGAAGGCTGGAACGCGGAGAGCGACGCCGCCAACCTATTGAGCGGACTAGGCATCAAGGAGGATTTGCATTATATGTATATGAAGGACTTGAGCGGTAAGCAGAAAGTACGTGTCTTATTGGCCCGTGCCTTGTTCGGACAGCCCGATAACCTATTATTGGATGAGCCGACGAATGACTTGGACCTTGAGACGGTTTCTTGGTTGGAGAATTATCTCTCTAATTTCGAGCATACCGTATTGGTCGTTAGTCACGACCGTCACTTCCTCGACTCCGTTTGTACGCATACCGTGGATATCGACTTCGGTAAATTACAATTATTCGCCGGAAACTATAGCTTCTGGTACGAGTCTAGCCAGTTAGCGCTTCGTCAACAGCAGAACCAGAATAAGAAGGCCGAGGAGAAGAAGAAAGAGTTGGAAGAATTTATCCGCCGTTTCAGCGCCAACGTAGCGAAGTCTAAGCAGACCACCAGTCGCAAGAAGATGTTGGAGAAGCTGAATATCGAGGAGATCAAACCGTCCTCACGCCGCTATCCGGGGATCTTGTTCACGCCTAACCGCGAACCGGGCAACCAGATCCTTGAGGTGAAAGGATTGTCGAAGAGTATCGACGGACAGGTATTGTTCAAGGACTTGAACTTCTTCGTGGAGAAGGATGACAAGATCGTATTTATCAGTCACGACCCTCGTGCCATGACCGCCTTGTTCCAGATCATCAACGGTGAGGAGAAAGCGGATGCCGGTACGTATCAGTGGGGACAGACGATCACGACCTCTTATCTTCCTCTCGATAACTCCAAATATTTCAATACAGATATCAACCTGCTCGATTGGTTATGCCAGTTCTCGCCGGATACTAACGAGGTATTCTTGAAAGGCTTCCTCGGACGTATGTTGTTCTCGGGCGAGGAGCTCATGAAAAAGGTAAGCGTACTTTCCGGAGGTGAGAAGATGCGTTGTATGATCTCACGCATGATGCTTACCGACGCCAACTGCCTGATCTTGGACACCCCGACCAACCACTTGGACTTGGAATCCATCCAAGCCTTCAATAATACGTTGAAGACATTCAAGGGAAATATCCTGTTCTCCAGTCATGACCACGAGTTCATACAGACTGTATCGAACCGTATCATCGAGCTGACTCCTAACGGTATCATCGATAAGATGATGGATTACGATGATTACATCACAGATCCGGCTATCGCGGAGTTACGGGAAAAGTTATATTCGAAATGAAAAAAAGATTATTATTCATACTAATCGTTTTTATCGCATGGCTACCGGTTTTTGTTATTCAAAAACCGGTATTTATGTTTTATCAGCATGCGTTGTCCGAGACTTGTACCTTCACGGACTTCCTACAGGTTATGCTTCATGGGCTGAAGCTGGATTGCACGTTAGCGGGATACCTTACCGCCATCCCTCTCCTATTGACTCTAGTATCAGTTTGGCTTCCGGGCGCTTGGTTGAAGAAGGTATTGAAAGGGTACTTCTTGATCATGGGAATTCTGGTATCGGCAATCTTCTCCGTAGATGTGGCTTTATACAGCTTTTGGGGATTCAGGTTGGACGCTACTTTATTCTTCTACCTGCAATCGCCCGCCGATGCGATGGCGAGTGTTCCGTTAGGAATGTTCTTTATCCAATTATTGGTATTCGTGGCATATGCGCTAGGTATCTATGCTTGGTTCACCTTCATCCTCCGGTTCGCACCAGTAAAGCCTAGCTTTCCACCTACGGGATTGGAACAATTGGGAAGTACTTTCGCCATCCTCTTAGCAGGGGGAATATTGTTTATTCCAATCCGGGGAGGCGTAACTACGTCTACGGCAAATGTCGGCATGGTTTATTTCAGCCAGAACCAGTTCTTGAATCATTCGGCGATCAACCCGTGTTTCAGTCTGATAGCCTCATTGAGTAAGCAACAGGATTTTGCCTCGCAATTCGATTTCTACCCGGAGGAAAAGCGGAAAGCCTTATTCGATACGCTCATTCAAGCCCAAGACTCCTTATGCCCGGGAGATTCCATACCTACAGAGCCTGTCAAGCTATTGACAACAACTCGTCCCAATATTCTCATTATCATCATGGAGAGTTTCACGGCAAATGCTATCGAGGCTGTTGGCGGTGAGCCGGGAATTACGCCGAACTTGAATCGGCTGAGCAAAGAGGGTGTATTATTCACGAACCTATATGCCAACTCGTTCCGTACCGATCGAGGCTTAGTCTCCGTATTGAACGGCTATTTAGCCCAACCCACCACCTCCATCATGAAGTATCCGGTGAAAAGCCAGACCCTTCCATCTATCGCAAAGAGTCTTAACAAAGAAGGATATACGGCAGATATGCTCTATGGAGGTGATATCAATTTCACGAATATGCAAAGTTATTTCTATAGTTCCGGCTACAGCAAGATAACGGCAGACCGTGATTTTCCCTTGAGTAGCCGTCTGAGTAAATGGGGAGCAAACGACGATATCACGTTCTCGCATCTTTACGAGGATATCAAGCAAAGACCAGTCGACGGCAAACCTTGGTTAAGTACATTCCTAACATTAAGTAGCCATGAGCCTTTCGAGGTCCCGTTTCACCATTTGGAGCATCCCTATCTAAACTCCGTCGCATTTACGGACAGCTGTATCGGCAATTTCATTGATACGTTCAAGGAACTGCCGGCATGGAAAAATACGGTAGTCATCTTTGTCTCCGACCACGGATACCGTTACCCTGAAAACATGCAGGAGTACGGACCTTTGCGTTTCCACATACCTATGCTATGGCTAGGTGGAGCGATCGCTGAACCTAAAGTGATCGATACGTACGCAAACCAGACCGATTTGGCAGCCACCTTATTAAATCAGATGGGTCTCCCCACGGATGAGTTCTCATTCAGCAAAGATATATTGAATCCTTGCGTCCCGCATTACGCCTTTTATACATTCAATAATGGATTTGGCTTTATAGACGAATCCGGTGTTTCCGTATACGACAATGAAGGGAACAAGATTTTAGTAGAAGAACCTGAAAGCGGAAACGAGACCCGCTTGGAGAAAGGAAAAGTCCTATTACAAACTTTATACGACGATCTGGGAAATCGATAACGACAGATATAAAAAGGCCGACTTACACAAGCCGGCCTTTTTTATTTATATTAAATATATTCTTACTTAGCGTAGCTTACCGCACGAGTCTCACGGATCACCGTGATCTTAACCTGTCCCGGATAAGTCATCTCATCCTGAATCTTCTTAGCGATCTCAGCGGACAAGTTCTCGGTGTCCTTATCGTCAATCTTATCAGCGCCAACGATTACGCGCAACTCTCTACCCGCTTGGATAGCGTAAGTCTTGACAACACCCGGATACGATAAAGCCAATTGTTCCAAATCATTCAAACGCTTGATATAAGCCTCTACGATCTCACGACGTGCGCCCGGACGAGCACCTGAAATAGCGTCGCAAACCTGTACGATCGGAGCCAACAGCGTCTGCATCTCCACCTCATCGTGGTGAGCGCCTACGGCGTTGCAAATATCCGGTTTCTCCTTATATTTCTCGCAAAGCTTCATACCCAAGATAGCGTGCGGCAATTCCGGCTCATCATCGGGCACTTTACCAATATCATGTAACAATCCGGCACGTTTCGCTTTCTTCGGGTTCAAGCCCAACTCAGAAGCCATCACGGCACAAAGGTTGGCCGTCTCACGAGCATGTTGCAACAAGTTTTGTCCATAAGAAGAACGATACTTCATCTTACCGATCATACGGATCAATTCCGGATGCAAACCGTGCACACCCAAATCGATCACGGTACGCTTACCAGTCTCTACGACCTCGTCTTCCACTTGCTTCTTCACCTTCGTTACCACCTCCTCGATACGAGCCGGATGGATACGTCCGTCCTGTACCAATTGATGCAAGGCCAAACGAGCGATCTCACGGCGAACCGGATCGAATCCGGAAAGAACGATAGCCTCAGGCGTATCATCCACCACGATCTCAATACCGGTAGCGGCCTCCAAAGCACGGATATTACGTCCCTCACGACCAATGATACGTCCTTTGATCTCGTCCGATTCAATATGGAACACGGTAATAGAGTTCTCGATAGCCGTCTCCGTCGCTACCCGTTGGATAGACTGGATCACGATCTTCTTCGCCTCCTTATTAGCGGTCATCTTCGCCTCCTCGACGATCTCGTTGATGTAAGAAGCGGCTTGCGTCTTTGCCTCATCCTTTAAGGACTCGATCAAACGCTCTTTGGCTTCCTCGGCGGACAACCCGGAGATAGCCTCCAAATGCTCCACTTCCTTCTGATGAAGTTTATCCAAATCTTGCTTCTTCTTCTCCACCAACTCCAACTGAGAAGATAAATTCTCCTTTACAGCCTCTACCTCGTTATTCCTACGCTGTAACTCTTCCTGACGTTGATTCATCGTCAGTTCTCTTTGTTTCAATTTAGTCTCGACAGACTGGATCTTAGCGTTACGCTGTGATACCTGTTTTTCCAAGTCCGCTTTCAAATGAAGAAACTTCTCCTTTACTTCCAGCATCTTGTTCTTCTTTATCACCTCGGCCTCCTTCTCCGCCTCTTGAAGCACGGAGTCGTACTTCGACTTCAGAAGGAAACGCATGCCCAGCCACGCAAGCAACCCACCAATGATGAAGGTTACTATCGGTATGATTATATACATTCCAACCATTTAACTAATAATTTAAGATTCATTTATTTATATACAAAAAAAGCACTACCATCACACGGTCTCACCGTGCAAAGCAGTGCGGAAACTCTCTTCTTACAATATGTATGTTATTTCTTCAGATATCCTTCCAACTCGGTTGTAAGCTCCTGTATCTTATCCGTAAAAGGATTTGTATCATTCCGTTTTTCCAACTCCAGATTATGCATCGAGAGTTGAAAAGCCACCATGGCTAACAAATCTTTCGTATCCACCTCGACCGCAAAATGCTGCCTGTATTGAAGAATCTTGCTGTTGATCTGATCAGCGGCGGCACGTGCCAACTCTTCCTCATGACGTTTGATCGTAAGCGGATATTTCTTTCCGGCTATCACTATATTTATAAGAAATTCTTCGTCCATCGCTTCTATTCATTTAAAAGTGCGATGCACTTGTCTACTTCCCGCACTAATTTTGATAACCGCATCCGGGCGTTCTTCATCTCTTCCTCGTTCGTGGAAACAATTCGCGCCGTCAGCATGTTATCACATTTGGCATTCAATCCTTCAATCATATCCTTCGCCTGCCGCAACTCCTCGTCTTTAAGGCTCAAAGCAGCTGTAAGTTCGTCAATTCTACGTTTCTGCTGATCGCATAACGCCATCAAATCACGAACTCTAACCTCAAATACAGCTAACAATCTCTTATGATCTTCGGTCATTTCACACCAAATTCTACACAAAAGTAAGTTTTTGAATTGAATTAACCAACTGTAGACTTAATTATTTTGACAGAAAACGTATGGACAAATAAAAAGGCCGTCCAAAAAAATCGAACAGCCCTCCCTAATTCTTGTAAACGTTCCTCTTGTTTACACTAAAGAAACATACATTTCACCTTCAATCTCCTCGAAAGCTAATTTACCTTCTTTCGCCAACCAACCAAAAGCGGCGTACATATCTTTTTCCGCTTTAATCTTCGTGGCTTTCTTCACTGCCTTAAAACTCATTTTACCGCCTTCATTTAAAACGTTCCATACAAGGCCGGCGTTTGTACCAATTAATTCAATCATTTTATGATAACATTTGATTACTGGGGACAAATTTATAGATTAAATGATTAAAACAAAAGATTATAGATGTTTTTTAGCATAAAAGACGGACATTTTTCGCTTTGTAAACAATATTAACACGGTTATAACGTTATTTTCCCTCTGTTTTCTCGGCATATCAGTTCCGCTTCCACGTTTACCGCTGAGACATATCTTTTTAATAAGTCAACCGAGTAACCACCCGCTTCCAATAAGCCCTCCTTACCGGAATAACCATTCAGAATCATTAACAATGAAGTGGTCGACATTTCAATCTTGGTACGTTCCTCATCGCTGGTAGGCGTTCCGACACCCGCTACTCCATCCCTGTAGACTGGAAGACCGGCGATATTCAATTCACCACGTCCGATACCGTGATAAATTTCCCCCTCTTTTCCGACACCTAGTTCCAATCCGCCGACAATCTTATCCGCATCAAATCCTCCGATAGAATAACCGCTACGGATAGAAACCAGATTGATGATATCCACTAAGGTGTCTATCTTATATAAAGGAAGCCCGCGAAGTATCCGCCGTCTTAACGCCTCGGAGGAAGGGCGATACCGGTTCGGATCTTTCCCCAGACGTTTATAAGCCTGACGGGTAGCGAAAATAGGAGTCCACTTATTAATATCCTCTATCCTACAGGTAGAGCGGATCTCCTCCTCAACACGGGCTATTTCTTCCCAAAGCCGTTCATCGGGCTCCGTATTCTTTACTTGGCAGGCGATAGCCAACACATGAAGATCGGGACAAGCCTCCGATATCTCAGATGAAAGAGTGATTGAAATCATGTCTATTATAAGTTTGAGCCAATATAACTAAGATTTTTTCAAGCATATCCCGGAAAGAATCCGGCCGCTTTTGACACCGAGACGACGGGCGGAAAAATAATCCTCATGTCGCATATAAGTACAGATGCCAGCGATCTCTATATGCTCGGAGAGTAATCCTGCCTCTAACAATTGCAAACGGTTGGTTTCCCACAGATCGATATGCGCTTTTTGAGTCTCCGCATTACGTCGAAGAATCCGCTCCATCGGGAAGCCTGCCGCTTGAAAGGCTTTTACGACTTCTTCTCCCACCTCAAATGCCGCTTGACTGATAGAAGGACCTATTCCGGCAACCAATTGAGCGGGATCGCAATCGTATGCCTCGATCATCAAGCTTGCCGCCTTACGAGCTATGCGTAAAACCGTACCCCGCCAACCCGCATGAACGGCAGCTACCACTTTACGATCCGGCGCATATAACAAGACCGGGACACAATCCGCCGTAGATACGGCTACACATACATCCGGAACATTCGTCACCAAAGCATCCACGCCTTCCAAACGCAGCTTCCGCTCTTTATCGTCCAGCGAAAGGAAAGAGGCGTCGATCGCCAACACGCGATCCTCGTGGATCTGATGCGGCATAACCATATTCATTGGGGAAATCCCAACCGCATCCGAAAGAAGTTCTAAGTTCTTCCGAATGAAATCCGGATGATCCTCCGTATAAATGCCCGGATTCATCGAAGCGTACGTTCCCGTACTCACGCCGCCATGACGTGTTGTCGTAAAATGAGAAATGTCGCAGTATCCGCTTAACCCGGAGAACCGCGACACCTCTATTTGCTTATTTTCTTGTATCTTCATCTTCATCATCGTCCCAGTATTCCTCGTATTCCTCATCCGGGTCATCCTCGTCCTCATCCACGGGGAAGATGTATTCGTCGTCGTCCTCAAATTCCAACGTACTTACATCTATATTCTTATGGACAATTCGCTCTGCCTCATGGAAATTCTCCTTATTCAGCTCTTTCCATAAAAGGTCTTTCAACTCGACAATTCCCAGTCCCGTGATAGAGGATATAAAGACATACGGAATTCCCTCCGGCAAGTCTTGCGACAAAGCCTCGATCAATTCCTCATCCAGCATATCGCTCTTGGTGATGGCCAGTACACGGCGTTTATCCAGCAATTCCGGATTATACTTCACTAACTCATTATGCAAGATCTCATATTCTTTCTTGATATCGTCTGCCTCAGCGGGAACCATGAACAATAACAATGAATTACGTTCGATATGACGTAAGAAACGAAGTCCCAAACCTTTTCCCTCGCTTGCTCCTTCGATAATACCCGGTATATCGGCCATTACGAACGAACGGTTATCGCGATAACTCACGATGCCTAAATTAGGCTCCAACGTAGTAAAAGGATAATTAGCGATCTTCGGTTTAGCGGCGGATACGACAGAAAGCAAGGTAGATTTACCCGCATTCGGGAAGCCTACCAAACCGACATCGGCCAGCAATTTCAACTGAAGAATCACCGTACGTTCCAATGCCGGCTCACCCGGTTGCGAATAACGGGGCGCTTGATTGGTAGCCGTCTTGAAGTTAAAATTCCCCAGACCGCCACGACCGCCTTTCAGCAACATCACTTGCTGACCGTCTTCCGTAACGTCGCAAATAAACTCTCCGGTCTCAGCATCGTAAACAACCGTACCGCAAGGAACCTCGATTACTCGATCCTCCCCGTCTTTACCCGAGCTACGCTTCGCGCTACCACTCTCACCATTGGTGGCCATGATATGACGCTCATATTTCAAGTGAAGGAGCGTCCAGTAATTCCGGTTACCACGGAGATACACATGACCTCCTCTCCCTCCATCGCCCCCGTCGGGACCTCCTTTCGGAATGTATTTCTCACGACGGAAGTGAGAAGACCCTCTTCCACCCTTTCCTGAGCGGCAATAGATCTTGACATAATCTACAAAGTTCGATTCAGCCATATTGGTTTATTTCAATTATTTTACGTTATTAACCGCCTCTTTGATACGACCGAAGATTTCCTCGATTGTTCCCATCCCTTTGATGGCTACGTGCTTGCCTTCACCTACATAGTAGTCTGCCAAAGGAGCTGTTTGAGTATGGTAAACATCCAGTCTGGATTTGATCGTCTCCAAGTTATCGTCAGAACGTCCGGATACTTTACCGCGCTCCAATAAACGCTTGATCAACTCCTCTTCCTCTACTTGAAGGTTCAACATAACGGAAACGTCTGTTCCACGCTCGTTCAACATCTTCTTCAAGGCTTTCGCTTGAGGGATCGTACGAGGGAAACCATCGAAGATTACGCCCTTAGCCGGCTTCTTGCTATCCAATACATTCGCCAACATATCAACGATCAACTCGTCCGGAACCAATTGTCCCTTCTCGATATAATCCTTAGCGATCTTGCCCAGTTCTGTCTCAGCCTTCATCTCGCCACGCAATACGTCGCCAGTAGAGATATGATCCAAACCGTATTCTTTAATAATCAACTCACTTTGTGTTCCCTTACCTGAACCGGGAGCACCAAAAATAACCACGTTCAACATACTATTGTTCCTTTATTATATATAATGTATACTATTTTATTCCACAACCTTGTAGATATCCTTATATGAGCGGCCCAACTCATCATAATCCAAACCATGTCCCACGATAAAATCAGCGGGTATCTGTAAGCCTACATAATCCGGAGTCAACTCGCATTTCAAGGATTCCGGCTTGAAAAGCATCGTTGCCAATCTTACATCGGCGGCACCCTCGCTCCGAAGCTTCTCCATCACGTAGCTCATCGTAAAGCCCGTATCGATAATATCCTCCAATAAGATCACCATACGTCCGCGAATATCAGCCTGCACCGGCATGATCTCATTCAATATGCCCGTACTGGAAGTTCCTTGATACGAGGAATAACGAGCGAATGTCAGCTCATACGGAACATCCAGCTCACGCATCAGCTCGGCGACAAACATAAAAGCCCCGTTTAGCACACCCACGAATAGAGGATTTTTCCCTTCCACATCCGCTTTAATCTGAACAGCCATTTTAGCGATAGCCGCCTGAATATCCGACTCCGGAATAAACAGTTCAAATTCTTTGTCTTTTAGACGAATTCTGTCCATAAATCTTTCGGTTTTCGAGGGGACAAATGTACAACTTTTTCGGCGATGCACAAAAAAGTGTAGCAACATACCAAAGTTTGTTATACATTTGTAAGCAGAATAAAACCCCAGACATCTAGAATTATGATTAAGATATTCGCTACAGACAAGGTAAAGGAGCTCGACCAATATACGATTCAACACGAGCCAATTAGTTCGATCGACTTAGTGGAGCGTGCCGCTACGACGTTCGTCCATGAGTTTTGCCGGCGCTACTCCAAGCAGGTCCGCATCGTGATTTTCGCCGGTCAAGGCAATAACGGAGCCGACGCTTTGGCCATCGCCCGCCTTTTGAACGAGGAATCATACCGGGTAGAGACGTATTTATTCAATCCGACGGAGCATCTGTCCGTAGAGTGTGAGCAAAACAAGCAGCGTCTGCTCGACATGGAACGGATCGAATTTACGGAAGTGGTCCGTGACTTTGAGCCGCCGACGCTAACCGACCGAGACGTGGTGATCGATGGCTTGTTCGGTTCGGGATTAAACCGTCCTCTCACCGGAGGTTTCGCCGCTATGGTCAATTATATCAACCAATCCGAGGCGGAAGTCGTAGCGATCGATATTCCTTCCGGCTTATTCGGGGAAGATAATCGTAAGAATGACTCGGAGGCGATCATCAAGGCCAGTTTAACCTTGACATTCGGCTTCCCGAAACTGGCGTTTCTTTTTCCGGAGAATGAACAATACGTAGGCGAGTGGAAAATACTGGATATCGGAATCCATCCGGACGCAATTTATGAGACGGCTTCCCCTTACTCATTGGTTACGGAAGAAGATATATCCTATTCGTTAAAGTCTCGCAAACGTTTCGCCCATAAGGGAACGTTCGGACATGCTTTATTGATCGCCGGAAGTAAAGGAAAAATGGGAGCCGCCCTATTATCCGCGAAGGCATGCTTACGGAGTGGAGCCGGACTATTGACCGTGCATATCCCGACCCGAGGTGAATCAATCTTCCAGACCGCTTTCCCGGAAGCGATGTTAAGTCTAGACGCAAATCCGGATTATTTCTCTACGGTTCCCGAGATAGGTAGTTACTCCGCTGTTGGCATGGGACCGGGACTCGGACAGCATTTAGAATCCGCAGCAGCGATCGAACGTATCCTGCAATCCAGCACAAAACCAGTCGTTATCGATGCGGACGCTATTAATATAATGGCATCCAACAAGGACTTATTCAATAAGATCCCGCCACGGAGCATCCTCACTCCCCATCCGAAGGAGTTCGACCGGATAGCGGGTGAAAGCACGAACTCATACGACCGTTTGATGAAAGCGCAATCTTTCGCCGCCGAACATAAGATTTGTATCGTATTGAAAGGTGCTTATACCGCTATTTGTTCTCCGGCAGGAAACATTTATTTCAATAGTTGCGGAAATCCGGGCATGGCAACCGCCGGTAGCGGAGACGTGCTGACGGGTATCATCCTCAGCTTATTGGCGCAAGACTATTCTCCGGAAACTGCCGCTGTAGTCGGAGTATTCTTGCACGGCACAGCCGGTGATCTCGCCGCCGCTTTCCGCTCGGAAGAGAGCATGATCGCCAGCGACATCACGGATATGCTCGGAAAAGCGTTTAAGCAAATCAAATAAATCCAGCAAAAACAACGGGCGTTTTTACTCTCGTTTGTTACAATTACTACCGCTATTCCATATATTATACGGACTTACAGTGTACATATAGAATGGTGGTAGTAAATTTTCATGGTACCCTAACGCCTTTTGCTATCACATTTCAACCTTTTCTTACTCACTCGATAAATGTCGGCGATATCTTTTATGACAAAGCTCTGTAAAGTAGAGTTATTGTAACTTTTAAACATGTATAGTTGTATCCCTATCATTTTATAGAAAAACACGTACATGAATTTTTTTAAACATGTACGACTTTTTTCGAAAACACGTACGTGTTTCAGCATAAACATCATGATATTTTCACAATATTGATTATCAACACTTTAAATAAAGCATTCGATTACTGGCTTATTGTAGTATTTTCTGTAAAGAAAAGCTTCAGTCGTTGATACCATAACTATTACAGTGACATGATACAGATTTACTTCACACGCAATTAACAATTAAAAGAACGTGTGTAAGATGTCAAACAAAGCAAGAGAACGTAAAAGTTACAGCATGGAGTTCAAGCTCCGTATGCTGAAGGAGTATTATGAGAGTGGCTCAACCAAGTACAGCCTATGTAAGAAATATTCGGTTGATTACGTGACATTTAGTCGCTGGGAACGTTATTTTGAGTCAAAAACGCTATCTTTACCGTCCGATCTGACAGAGTTAGAGCATCAGGTATATATGGCACGAAAGAAATCCGAATCATCCAAGGCGACCGGTCCCCAAACGGAGAGCGAGAGGCTCCGGGAGGAGAACTTGCGCCTACGCAAGGCGTTGGCCTACTCAGAGTTGCGCAATGAGGCTCTGCATGAGCTTCTTAAGATCGGGCGGGAACAATATGGCATCGACCTGCTAAAAAAAGCTGGCGCCAAGCGGTAGACAACCTTCGGCTCAGGCATCCCAAGGAATCGATCGGTAGCCTGAGCGGGCTGTTTGGCAAGACAAGAGAAGGTTATTACTCCGTGAGCAAGGAGAAACGTATGCGCAGGGAATTGTCAGAGAAAGAGATACTTGACACCGTGAGGGATATCCGGCATGAGGCTCCGGGCATCGGGGCGTACAAGCTGTACCTGATGCTCAAGGAACTCTATCCGGACGGGATGCGTGGCCGGGATTGGTTCTACGGGCTGATGCATGAGTCACACCTGATGCTGAAGCCCGGGAAGCGCCGTCACACGACAAGCTCCAACCATCCTTACAGGAAGTACAAGAACATGATCAAGGGATTGACCGTCAACAGGATCAACCAATTGTGGGTGGCCGACATCACCTATATCGACACCGATGAGGGCGTGGCCTACCTGCATCTCCTGACGGACGCGTTCACGCATGAGATCATAGGCTGGGTCCTTTCCGACAGCTTGGTCGCCTCCAACACCGTGACGGCTCTGGACATGGGTATCTCGCACGTGTCACCCCTGGGGTTCGATGGACTGATCCACCACTCCGACCGCGGCGTTCAATATTGTTGTAATCAATATATTGATCGTCTACAGGCCATTAAAGCCACGATCAGCATGACGGAGGACTACAAGCCTACCGACAACGCGATCGCCGAGCGGGTCAACGGCATCATCAAGCAGGAATGGCTCTACAGGATGAAACGCCCCCCGGACGTGGTGGCCGCAAGGGATTTGTTGGCGAGGATCATAGACTTCTACAACAATAGGAGACCGCATAGGAGCAACAGGGACATGCTCCCACCTGTCAGGTTCCGAGAAGCACTGACTTGTATGTGATCGCTCAATGGAGGCTTTGCGCCTCCAGCCGCGAGGCTTCCTCCGCAGTGGTTTTTTCATGGTTGTTTTGCATGGAAAAAGAAAAACGGTATTTTTGCCGCTGTGAACCGGTTCAGGAAACAACTTTCAACCCCGTGAAGTTTTTCAGGAGAAGGTTCTCTAAGATGTGAAGTACCTTAGAAAATAACAGTAAAATCTATGAAGTAAATTTAGGCATAGTCACAGCAACATTTGGCTACATCATATAATGTATTTAGTGTATCCAAATCAGATATACTGCGTTGGCGATGTTTGTATATATTACTTGGCAAAGTCAGTACTACTGCGTTTGCCGACTAATAAATGACCGATTGCCATACACTTCCGTTAAAATAAATAAAAAAGGAAAAAGAGCTTACGTATCCCTTGCCCCAGAGTTGTCTCATATATAAAACACCGACAAATTTGTATTAACAATAAAGCTATACGTACATGAAAATAACAATCGTATCGTTCGCAATGGCAGCTGCTTTCGGTTTAATCGCCTGTGATAACACGAAGCATAACACATTGACCGAACAAGAGAAAGCGGAAGGTTGGGAACTTCTATTCGATGGGGAAACCTTGGATGGCTGGCGGGATTATAACGGAACTGCCTTGACCGGACCTTGGGAAGTTGTAAACGGAACCATCCAAGCGGACGGGCAAGGTAGCGATGCCAGCGGATACATCGTCACCGACAAGGCTTATGAGAATTTTGAGCTTTCGTGGGACTGGAAAATCTCGAAAGGAGGAAATAGCGGTTTATTATATCATGTGGTAGAACGTCCTCAATTCCCGGTTCCCTACGTTACCGGTCCCGAGTATCAATTGATTGATGATATCAATTTTGCGGAGCCATTGGAAGATTGGCAACGTTGCGGAGTGGATTACGCGATGTATTTACCGGACTTCAACACGATAAAAGTACATCCGGCCGGCGAATGGAATAACTCTAAGATTATTTTTGACAACGGACATGTCACCTACTTTATGAACGGACACAAAACCGTAGAGTTCGACGCCTGGTCCGACGATTGGTTCTCTCGTAAGAACAGCGGTAAATGGGCGAACGCTCCCGAATACGGATTGGCGCATAAAGGCTTGATTTGCTTGCAAGACCACGGTTATCCCGCATGGTTCCGTAATATCAAGATCAAGGAACTTCCCCGCAAGACACGAGAGGCTCGTTTATTCAACGGCGAGGACATTACGAACTGGGATAAATACGGTACAGAATTATGGTATGTAAAAGATGGTTTATTAGTATGCGAAAGTGGCCCGGATAAGCAATACGGCTATCTAGCTACCCGGGAATATTACGACGATTTTGACCTTTCCGTGGAATTTAAACAGGAAAAAGATGGTAATTCTGGCGTATTTATTCGTTCCTTTGTAGAAGAAAAAGACGTAAAGGTAAACGGCTGGCAAGTGGAAGTCGCCCCTAAAGGCTTTGACACGGGCGGTATCTACGAATCCTACGGACGAGGATGGTTGATACAGATCCCGGACGAGAAGGAGAACATCCTAAAACAAGGAGAGTGGAACACGATGCGTATCCGGGTACAAGGAGATAATGTACAGACTTGGCTCAACGGAGAGGAGATGGTAAACATCCGGGATGAAAAGATCGGAGCCGGTCAAGGGCGTATCGCTTTGCAAATACATGATGGTGGCGGCATCAAGGTTCTTTGGCGCAACCTTCATTTACAAACATTATAGAATATCGTTTTCTTAAAATTTAATAGTTATGAAAAACATTTCGAGAAGAAGTTTCCTCAAGACCGGAGCCGTAGCGGCAGCCGGACTAACGATCGTTCCGGGTTCTGTACTCGGTAAATCCTTTGGCTATACAGCTCCTAGTGACAAACTGAATATCGCGGGTATCGGTGTCGGCGGTATGGGACGTCGTAACCTCGCCAACATGAACACGGAGAATATCGTAGCTTTATGCGATGTAGATTGGCACTATGCGGACAAGACCTTCAAGGACTATCCGAAGGCTAAACGCTTTAAAGACTGGCGTATCATGTTCGATGAGATGGGTAAATCAATCGATGCGATTATGGTAGCCACCCCAGACCATACACATGCCGGCGTGACCGCCCACGCAATCACGCTAGGCAAGCATTGCTATACGCAAAAACCGCTTACCCACTCCGTTTACGAATCGCGTTTGCTTACCAAACTGGCGAAGAAATATAAGGTAGCCACCCAAATGGGTAACCAAGGTAACTCATTCGACTGGTGCCGGCAGATCGCGGAGTGGATACAGTCTGGCGTAATCGGCGATGTATATGAGGTACATTGTTGGACAGACCGCCCCATCTGGCCCCAAGGCTTGATGAAGCCGAACGATACCCCGAAGTGCCCGAAGACACTGGATTGGGATTTATGGATCGGCCCGGCTCAAAAGCGGCCTTATAATCCGGTCTATACCCCTTGGAACTGGCGTGGATGGTGGGACTTCGGAACCGGGGCCTTGGGCGATATGGCTTGCCATATCATGGACCCGTTGTATTGGGCACTCGACTTAAAATATCCGACCAGCGTAATCGGCAGCTCTACTTTGAGTAACCTGTACTCCCCTCCTCACGCACAGATCGTAACCTATACATTCCCCGCACGTCCACCCAAAGGAAATGTCAAGATGCCGGAAGTGAAAGTCTATTGGTACGATGGTGGTCTGATGCCTCCCCGTCCGGAAGAATTGAAAGACGGGCAGATGATGGGCGACGAGAACGGCGGTATCATCTTCATCGGAACGAAAGGAAAGATCATGACAGGTTGTTATGGAATGAACCCGACCTTATTACCAGTTTCCGACATGGAACATTTCAACCAGCCCAAACCGACGATCCCGAGAGTGAAAGGTGGCAATGGAGACATATGGTCCACCAATGCCCATGAGCAAGACTGGATCCGGGCTTGCAAGGAATCCCCGGAAAATCGTACGGAAGCCTCATCCAACTTCCAGTTCTCCGGTCCGTTCAACGAGATGGTCGTGATGGGAGTCTTGGCCGTTCGCCTCTCCGGACTGCAAGGTTTGCATCGTGAGTTGCAATGGGATGGAGAGAACATGCGGTTTACGAACATCTCCCCGAACGATAAGATCAAGATCGTCACGGTGGATGATTTCAAGGTAATTGACGGAGATCCGCGTTTCGACCGTCGCTTCGCCGAGTTTAACGCTGCGGAAATGGCCAACGAATGGATCAAGCATACGTATAACAACGGTTTCTCTTTGCCCGATATGCCAAGATAAACCTTTTAATAACAACCGAATATGATAAGACATATCTATAAAATAATGATAGCGATCGTTTGCTGCCTATTGGCTATTCCAACCGAAGCGCAAACGAAGGCCGAGAAGAACGGATGGCGTCTAGGGATGCAATCCTATAGTTTCCATCTATTTCCTTTGACGGAAGCTCTCGACAAGACGCAAGAACTCGGATTGCAATACATTGAGATTTATCCCGGTCATAAGCTTGGCGGTAAATGGGGGGATAAAGTATTCGATTTTAACCTCGATGCACAAACTCAGAAAGAGATCAAGGAGCTTGCGGCATCCAAAGGTATCAAGATCGTAGGAACCGGGGTGTATGTAGCCGAAAAGTCGTCCGATTGGGAAAAGATGTTCAAATTCGCGAAAGCGATGGACCTAGAGTTCATTACTTGCGAACCGGCTTTAAGCGATTGGGACCTAGTAGAAAAATTGTCCAAGCAATACAACATTAAGATCTCCGTCCATAATCACCCGCAGCCTTCCGAGTATTGGAAACCGGAGAACTTGTTAAAAGCCATTTCCGGACGCAGCCACTTGCTAGGTTCTTGTTCAGATGTGGGGCATTGGCGTCGGGAAGGGCTAAACCAGATTGATTGCTTAAAGCAACTCAAAGGTCGAATCATCTCTTTGCATTTCAAGGATATCGCCTCGAAAAAAGCAGGAGAGAATGAGCAGCACGACGTGATCTGGGGCACAGGCATCCTAGATGTAAAGGAAATGTTGAAAGAACTCAAATCCCAGAATTTCAAGGGAGTATTCTCTATCGAGTATGAATACAACTGGGAAAACTCAGTACCGGACATTAAAGAATGTATCCAATATTTCAATAAAACCGCAAACGAAATCTTATAATAGGGATTAGCATTAATTGACAGGTAGTAAGCGTATAGGCCCAAGGGACGTTCTCCTAGCCTATACGCTCCACCTTTCTAATAATACACGGGAATAAAATGGCATCTGACAACAAAATAATCGAATTGATCAAACAAGGAGATATAGCCGCCTTTAATACCCTGTTCAAGTCTGTTTATCTCCAACTTTATATACATTGCCGAAAATTTATCCCCGACCCGGAAGACGCAAAAGACATCTTACAAAACGTCTTCCTCCGCTTCTGGGAAAAGCGTGAGAACATCGATATTCACACGTCTTTAAACGCTTATTTATACAGGGCTATACAGAACGAATGCCTCAATTACCTTCGTTCTACCGGAACTCCCTATCTGATTAGCCATAATTAATAAATTTAAGATTAATAATAAGATCTAACAATGTTACGTTTTTATCCGTATTACACTAAAAATCATCCATTTCTCATAAGCAAGACTGTTTTTAAGATTAATAATTCAATGATTTATTATTTGATTACTATAGTATCTTTCAGTATTTGATAGCGAATACCCGTATTCGTCTTTATCACATTGAGAATCTCCGATAAATCTTCGTTGTTACGGAAACTACCGCTAAACCTTAATTTTTTTATCCCTTGATTTTCATAACGAAATACAACGTTATAGTTCCTTTCCAACAACTTTGTTATATCTTGCAGATACATCATTTCAAAAGACAAGAAACCTCCTCTCCATTGAGCGAATAGTTTCTTATCGTAAGGTACTACTTCTATCTTATTTCTACTTTTATCATAAACCGCCACTTGGTTAGGCTCAAGTAAGACCTCTTGTTTAGTCAACGTAGGTTGTACGGCGACCTTGCCATTGAACAAGGTTGTGGTTAGTTGCGAGTCTTCCATATAAGCGGAAACATTAAAGGCCGTACCAATCGCTTTCACATCAATACCGTTTGCCTTTACAACAAATGGTAAGTCTTTATTCTTTGCGACTTCAAAATAAGCTTCTCCATCCAAATAAATGCTACGATTGGAATGGCCGTAGTTCTCCGCATATTCTAAAGTTGTACAAGAGTTAAGCCAAACCTTCGTACCATCCGGTAATTGCAAATAGCTCTTCTCTCCTTTGCTCGTTACTAATTTATAATTTCCAACTGTCGATAAGATCTCTTGATTCGTAAGATACAACGTTGATAGTGAAACACCTATGCCCAAAACCACGGCAGCGGCATATTTCATGTATTGAAGGAATAGCCTTCTTGTTTTCATTTTGGAAATAGTTTTTTTCTCTATGGATGAAAACAAACGCTCCCACTCCCTATCAACATCTACTTCGTCTTTGAGACTTTCCGCAATTATATTTTTTATATATTCTTTCATTGTTTTTTCTCGATTCTATATGTATGACACTTCAAAACGATGTGCTACTTACAAGATTGATAGATTTTTGTATTATATTTTTTCAAGAAACCAGATAATCTTTCAATCTACTTTTCAAAATCTTAAGGGCTCTATATATCTGTGTTTCCACTGTACGGACGGAGATATCCAATTTATCTGCGATCTCTTGGTTCTTGAGTCCACTTATACGACTCAATTTAAAAATGGATTTACATTGATCTGGTAATTCCTCTATCGTATTTTCCGTGATTCGTTCTATCTCAAAAATACTAAGTATCGAATAAGGATCATTATCTTCCACAGCCTCTTGTTTATCCATCTCTGATATTTCATATCGGGGAATGTCAATGGTTCCGGTAGAACTAATTACAGAACCCTGAAAAAATCATTATTTTTAGGTTTGTGCTTAACCTTTTTCCAGCCGTACACAGTAGCGGCATCAGCACAAATTATATCCTTAAATATCACAAAAGGAACTATCACTGAAGTTTTTAAGGCGATTGAAGACCAAAGTGAATATAAATTCTTTTATAATGACAATCAAATCAATTTGAATAAACGGGTTGATGTCAGTATCCATGAAGAATCCATAGAACAAGTATTAAACAATGTCTTTAGAGGTACGGATATTACGTATAAGATCGTCAAGAATCACGTAGTACTTACCAACAAGACCATGAAAGATACGGAGTTGCCATCCACCAACCAAAATCGCAAACGGCTAACCGGACAAGTAGTAGGACAAGATGGGGAGCCTCTGATCGGAGTAAACGTTGTAGTGAAAGGTACGACAATCGGATCTATGACCGATATGGACGGAAACTACATTCTAGAGAATGTTCCCTCCAACGCTACCGTTGAATTCTCGTACATCGGCTATCTCCAACAAAGTATCAACGTAGGCAATAAAAGTAACCTCAACGTCACTTTAGCGGAAGACACTCAAAAGTTGGATGAGGTAGTAGTTGTTGGTTACGGTTCCTTCAAGAAAAGAGATTTAACCGGAGCTGTTTCTCAAGTAAAAGGAGACGAGATCTCGAACCTACCGCTTCGCAGCGCCGCCGACGCCTTGCAAGGAAAAGCAGCCGGTGTAACCATAACATCTAGTTCCGGTAGCCCAGGTTCACTCGGTAATGTCCGTATCCGTGGTGTCGGTACTATCAATAATAATGATCCGTTGTATGTAGTAGATGGTCTACCTCAAGGTGATATCGGTTGGTTAAATGCCCGTGATATCGAGAGCATAGAGGTATTGAAAGACGCTTCCGCACAAGCGATCTATGGTGCCCGTGCTGCCAACGGTGTGATCCTAGTATCCACAAAGCGAGGAGCTTCCGGCGAGAGTTACCGAAGCAACATCGAGTTTGATATGAACATTGGTTTCCAAGATGTAGTGAAAACGTATGACATGCTAGACGCCGAAGGTTTCATGGAATATAAGAACCGGGCTTACGCCGCATCCGGGAAAGCCTTGATCGATGATTTCGCCACATCAGAGAAGCGAGAGCAGATCCTTACTTTCCTAGGGAAAAACGGAGGACGATCCGGTACGGATTGGTGGAAAGAGAGTACCCGTAAACCCAAGGAAGCTATCAGTCAGAATTACAACCTAGCTTTCTCCGGAGGTATGAAGAAACTCAGATACCGTGCTAGCTTTGGCTATATGGATCAACAAGGAATCTTGAAAGGTTCCGACTATGAACGCCTCTCCGGTCGGTTGAACGTAGACTCTGAGGTAACCAAGTGGTTGAACCTCTCCGCAAATGTGAACGTCACGTACGAATCCAGGCGCAACCTAGATGAGAATAACTCTTACACAGCAACCGTGTTCAGTACCCTTGCGGCAGACCCAATCACTCCGGTATATCGCGACAACCTAGTGGATATCCCAGATTTCTTGCAAAACCGGATTATGGGTGGTTATGAGCCGACCAATCCTTGGTCTCGCTATACAGGCGTAATTTACTCAAACAAACCGAACACGGTTGGACAGGTAGACCGCTCCGCATTAAATCAATGGCACGGGATCGCCACGAAAAGTAATATCTCCGGCGAAGTCAAGTTGTTACCCTTCTTGACCTTCAAATCCAGTATCGCTCTTGACTTAGTCCGTAACCAAAGCGACTCTTTCCGTCCTTCTTACTATCTGGATGGAGATGAGTACTCCACTTATGCGGGCGCCAGTCGGAGCGTAGCAAATAAAGATTACTGGGTATTCGACAATTACCTAACTTACAATCAAAAATTCGACAAACATGCGGTAACAGCCATGGTCGGTACCTCCGCGGAGAAAGAACGCTACGAGGAGATCTACGCCTATAAAGAAGGACAGGTCAACAACAACCCGAACCAGCAGATCATCAACGCCGGTACCATGAATCCCGCCGCATCAGGCTACTACGCCACGAGTACGCTGAATTCTTATTTCGGTCGTGTATTTTATTCCTTTGACAACCGTTATATGATCACAGCCAATATCCGTTGGGATGGATCCTCTAAATTTGCGGATGGTAATCGCTGGGGTTGCTTCCCCTCCGTATCCGCCGGTTGGAATTTCTCGGAAGAAAGCTTCATGAAGAACCTTGAGTGGCTGTCACAAGGTAAGTTAAGAGCAGCTTGGGGTGAGATCGGGAACCAGACTATCTCCTCCGGAGCCTATATGAATACGTTCGGAAATGGTAGCTACTACCTCTTCGGTAATCCGTATCAGACGAACTTGTATGCCGGACGTACGCAGGTGGGTAATCCGGATCTGAAATGGGAGACTACTCGCCAACTGGACTTCGGATTGGATTTGGCCTTTTTCCAAGGTTCCTTGAGAGCAACCTTCGACTACTTTGACCGTCAGACAAGTGATATGTTGGTGCAAGTACCCGTGCCCAGTTCACTAGGATTCCCCAACACGCCGTGGATGAATGCCGGTAGCGTAAGCAATAAAGGTTTTGAAGTAACGCTCGGATACGACGGTAAGATCGGGAACGACTTCCAATATCATATCAACGGAAACGTATCCACCTATAAAAATAAGGTAAAAAGCCTAGGTAGTGGAGCGAATATTCCGGGTAAAGGCATCCATCTAGGATACTTCTCCTATACGATGACAGAGCCAGGACAACCGATCGGTTATTTCTACGGATATAAAACCGATGGTGTCTTCCAGACCCAAGAAGAGATCGACAACTACAAGAACAACGGTCAAATGGTAATGCCAAACGCAAAGCCGGGCGACTTAAAGTTCCAAGATTTGAACAAAGATGGTAAACTAGACGACGAAGACCGCACGATGACAGGAAATCCTCATCCAGACTTCACCTTTGGTTTGACCTTAGGCGCAGAATGGAAAGGATTCGACATCTCCGCCTTCTTCCAAGGATCAGTCGGCAACGACATCTTAAACATATTGAAATATGACATCTATTCAGGTACCGGTTGGTACAATGCTCCGAAGGATATATTAACAACCTACTGGAACGGACCGGGTAGTACAAACGAGAACTTCGCAATCGATGCGGATAGCCGCATGAACTTGGAGATGTCCGATTGGTATGTGGAAAACGGTTCTTATGTTCGCTTGAAGAACCTGACAATCGGTTATACGCTTCCGTCCGAATGGACTAAGAAGATCACGATCAACAACCTTCGTTTCTTTGTTGCCGCACAGAACTTATTCACGATCACCGGTTATTCCGGACTAGATCCTGAGATCGGAGAGATCAATAACTCGCCTCTTTACAAAGGCTGTGATATGGGATTCTATCCGCAACCGCGTACATTCATGTTCGGTCTTAGTTTGAAATTATAATCTTAAAATGAATTATTATGAAATCTATAGTTAACATAGGGAAATTACTTGTATCGATCGCATGCGTCGGTGCCCTTACGACAAGCTGTAACAGCGACTTTCTAGACCGCCCGCCATTGGGAACATTGGATGAGGTAACTTATCTGAGTACCAAGGATGCCGGCTACAAACTTTTGGTCAATTGCTATCAGCCCTTACAGGATAGCTGGAACTATCAGGACATGAAATTTGTCTTGGGAGATCAATTGAGCGACGACTGCTCCAAAGGCGGCTCTGATGCAGGAGACCGCGTTCGTATCACGGAAATCGCCCGCGGAACACCAATGGCGACTAATCAAGTCTTGTCCGACCTTTGGACTCATCGCTACCAAACAGCGATCTCAGCCTGCAACGTATTCCTGTCGCTAATCACACCTGAATCAGAATTGATCGATGATGCCGGAGGCTTGGTCAGCACAGAAACCAAACAGCGATGGATCGCAGAGGCTCAATTCATGCGTGCGTTCTATTACTACGACCTAGCTACAATCTTCCAGAATATTCCACTAATTGACAAGCCCATGGAAGTCGTCGACAAAAGTACGATCACGAAATCCAGCAAGGAGGAGGTCATGAACTTTATCCTGAAAGACCTGAACACCGCAATTGCCGAACCTAATCTACCTAATGCAAAAAGCCTTCCGACCAGCGAGATTGGGCGAATCACCAAAGAGGCCGCCATGGCTTTCCGTGCTAGGGTATTGATGTTCTACGGCAACTACGGAGAGGCTCTGAAAGACCTGAAGGCAGTTGTCGAATCCGGAAGCTATGAATTAGTAGATGACTACGAGAAGCTATTCAATAACGCCACAGAGGGCTATATGTCAAAAGAGTCCGTCTTCATCACCCTGCGCTCTTACATTCCTAGCTACACTAGCGGTAGCGTTTGTCCACAAATGAATGTCGGTCGCGGTATTGCCGGCGGATGGGGCGGCGAGTGTCCGACGAAGGATTTGGTAGACGAATATGAGGTAGGCGATCCACGCTTGGTACACACGGTATTGTCATCCGGCGATATATTCGTCAAGAACGATGGTTCCGAAGAGGTACACGACTATTCCGGCTACGACAATTTCCCACAGCAACACAGCCGTAAGCAGTATCCAGACTTCTCCAGACGGCCACTAAACGATTTATTGAACACGGATTGGACCCACTATCACATCCGCTATGCCGATGTATTGCTGATGTACGCTGAATGCCTGATCGAGACGGGTGGCGACAAACAACTAGCGGCCGACCTGATCAACCAAGTACGTTACCGTGCCTTCGTGACAACCTCTTTGACAGATAGCTACGCTAAATACCGTAAGTTCAACCTCAAGGAGAGCGATCGAGTGACCGAGGATACTTTCAACGCTAAGTATAAAGTGAAAGCTTCCGATGATCTGCGTGCCGCCGTTCGCCACGAACGCCGTATCGAACTTGCAGGCGAGGGATTACGCTTCTACGACTTAATTCGCTGGGGCACCTTCATATCTACGATGCAGAAATTCGGCAAGACTGATGAGGGCAAGTATTCCGGTGCCGGGACACTCGTCACCGATAAGACATACCCCTACCCGATTCCACAAAGCGAGATCGACTATGTAGGAGGCGCATTAACACAGAACGATAATTATTAATCTTCAATTTTTATTACTGTAGCCCCCGCAGATAGTCCTTCTTGTTGTCTGCGGGGTTTCTATTCACGAAATACCTTAGAAATCCATGAAACGAATCTTATTTCTCCTAACCATCGCCCTCCTAAATTTGGGAAGTGGCCTATGCAAGACACGACAATCGTTAAGAATCATGAGCTACAACATCCGCATCGGGATCGGTATGGACCAACAGACCAATTTGAAGCGAATCGCTGAAGTGATCAACAAGATCCAGCCGGACTATGTCGGGCTACAAGAGGTGGACAGTGTATGCGAACGCTCTGGATGGATCAACCAATATGCAGAATTGGCACGGTTGACCGGCATGTATCCAATTTTCGCACCCGCCACAGAACGTTCTAAGGGATTATACGGAATCGCCGCACTCTCCCGCAAGAAACCTCGCAGCTACCAATACATACCTCTGCCGGGAAAGGAAGAGCCACGTACCTTCCTTTGTCTCGAATATCCGAACTATACCTTGTGTAACACACATTTCTCGCTCGACCCAGACTCTCGCCTGGCCTCTATACGACTCATCAATGAGACGATGAAAAGCGAAAACAAACCAATCCTGATCACCGGAGACTTCAACATGGAGCCAGACTCTAAGGAATTCAAGGTGATGAAACAAACGTGGAGGCTCTTATCCGACCCTACGTTAGAGACCTACCCCTCGGATCATCCCCGTTTGCGTTTAGATTATATCTTCGGCGACCTAAAGCATGAATTTAGGATTATCAACGACCAAGTGATCGATATCCAGTCGTCCGATCACCTGCCGATCTATATAGACGTGCTATTTTAAGCTTTCTCCCCGGACATCCTCAAAATCCCGAACAATGCGAATCTAGAAATTCTTAATGTTGTCCGGGATTTTCATGCAATAAGAATACTTCCAATTGGTTTTAAGCAAAATATTTCCTAGTTTTGCGCAATAATATACAGAATTAAAATAAACTGGGATATGAAGAATATAATCATTATAGCTAGTTTACTCCTCGGGATGCCGCTTATGGCACAAACCAAGGTGGTAAAAAAGAACGCCGTAAAAGCCAATAATTTCGGAATCACCTACTCGTTACCCAAGACCTCGCTAGTCGTTGATGCAGAAGTGACGAAAGTAACTTGCAAAGCCGGGCCTTACTATCAATATGCAGAGAAGTATCTAGGCGTAAAGGATGCAGTCACGGAAGACAAGGTTTATTTCGATCTCGGAAAAATCAGTCTGATCAACCGGGGATTACCCGATGCGGATAATACCTATATCGTAGAATTCAAGCAAGGTACGGTCGCCCCTTACGCTTATCTTACCGAAGATGGATTATTATGCTCGATAAACGCAGAATATACACCGGTTGAATCCGAGCTAGATGCCGCAAAGAAAAATAAAGGCTCCCAACAAAAAGTGACAGACACTTCCGTTTTCTCAGAGGAATTACTAATGGCAGGCTCCACTGCCAAACAAGCGGAGGTGGCCGCTAAACAAATTTACCGTATCCGGGAAAGCCGTTTGAACATCTTGACCGGCGAGGCGGATAATTTACCCCCCGATGGTGAAGCCATGAAACTGGTGATCCAGCAATTGGAGGAGCAAGAAAAAGCATTAACAAACCTATTCACCGGAATCTTGACCAAAGAAACCGAGCATTATGAGGTAAGTATCATCCCCCACGACAACTTAGATAAAGAGGTATTGTTCCGTTTCTCCAAGCAGTTAGGTATCGTAGACGCTGACGATTTGGGCGGTACCCCTGTCTATATGAACTTGAAAGCGACAGAAAGAGCTCCGATCCTTGATGCCAAGGAAGCCGAGAAGAAAGACAAATCATTGAAAGGAATCGTCTACAATGTTCCGGGAAAAGCCAGCATAGAAATACTAATGAACAAAAAAACGCTCTACAAAGGAGAGGCCCAAATTACTCAATTCGGAACACGGGAAGGATTAGCCCCTGTTATGTTTGAGGATAAGAAAGCCCCCGTCAAAGTTCTTTTCTATCCGGAAACCGGCGCCATAAAGCAAATTATTCAATAAGTATAAACTAATATTATCTAAAACACATGTTACAAGGACAACCTAAAGGTCTCTATGCCCTAGCACTCGCAAACACGGGCGAACGCTTCGGTTATTACACGATGCTTGCGATTTTCACATTATTCTTGCAAGCGAAATTCGGCTATACGGCCGCTGAGACATCAACGATTTTCGCTAGCTTCTTAGCGTTCGTGTATTTTATGCCATTGATTGGCGGTATGATGGCCGATAAGTTCGGTTATGGAAAGATGGTTACCTCGGGTATCATCATCATGTTTGTCGGTTATCTTTTATTAGCCATCCCAACAGATGCCGCCTCGGGAAAAATCATGATGTTCGGCTCGCTAGCGCTAATCGCTTGCGGTACCGGATTATTTAAAGGTAACTTACAGGTGATGGTAGGTAATCTTTATGATGCCCCGGAATATAGAAGTAAACGTGACCAAGCCTTTAGTTTGTTTTATATGGCGATCAATATCGGTGCCATGTACGCACCTACGGCTGCCACTAAAATGACAGACTGGATGTTGGGTAAGTATAACCTTTTCTACGAGTCACAAATTCCGGCACTCGCTCACCAATTCTTAAACGGAACCATCTCCGCAGAGAACAAAGAGGCACTCGCCGCTCTGCAAAGCGCACAAGGTTTCACCGGCGATATGGCTACGTTCTGTTCCACGTATATCGAGAAGTTGTCCGAGGCATACAACTATGGATTCGGTGTGGCTTGTATCTCATTGATCATATCGATGGCTATCTATATGGGATTCCGCTCTACCTTTAAGCATGCGGATGTCAATACCAAACAAGCACAGGCTTCCCACGCTCCGCAAGAGGAATTGTCACCTGCCGAGACGAAACAACGTATCACCGCCTTGCTGCTGGTATTCGCCGTGGTATTGTTCTTCTGGATGGCTTTCCATCAAAATGGTCTGACAATGACGTTCTTTGCTCGCGACTATACGGCCAACCAAGTGACCGGACTGGATCGTATCGGCTTTGATGTGATTAACTTAACATTATTGGTTATCGCCGTGTATGGAGGATTCGCTATCGCACAATCCACAACGAGCAAAGGCAAAACGATCGCCGGCATCGTGACCGTGGCCGCATTAGCCGCTCTAGGTATCAAATATATGGCTATGCCGGAAACCGTAACGATCCTTCCGCAGACCTTCCAGCAATTTAACCCGTTCTTCGTGGTTGTATTGACTCCGGTATCATTGGCGCTCTTTGGTTACCTGGCTAATAAGAAGAAAGAGCCGTCCGCTCCTCGTAAGATCGGATTGGGTATGATGATCGCCGCTTGCGGTTTCTTGATCTTGGCGATCGGTTCTATGGGCTTGCCTACACCGGACGCTTTAGCGGCGGATAGCAAATTGCAGGTATTGGTTTCTCCGAACTGGTTGATATCGACTTATCTGGTATTGACCTTCGCCGAATTATTGCTTTCTCCGATGGGTATCTCTTTCGTATCCAAAGTGGCTCCTCCTAAATACAAAGGTATGATGATGGGTGGGTGGTTCGTGGCTACGGCTATCGGTAACTATCTGGTCGCTATCATCGGTTATTTGTGGGGAGGCATGCAGTTATGGATGGTATGGAGCGTGTTGATCGTTCTTTGTTTACTGTCTGCGCTGTTCATGTTCTCTATCATGAAGAAACTGGATAAAGTGGCTTGACAATTGAAAATTAGAGGATGAGGAAGTCGTATACATATCGTTCGCAGGCACTCCGTTTCAGAAGATGGAGCCGGAAGGCGTATGCGGCTTTCATCAGTGTACAGAGAGCTGTTACGATCGGACAATTATCCTTTTCCGTAGCCGATCGCTTCGAGAAAAAGAACCAGTCTTTACATACCGGTATCGGTACGTTCACGGACGGATTTTTCGAAGAGGATGACGAGGAGAGGGAGAATACCGAGGAGAACAAACGGAGCCTCGCGGTATCGCATGGACTGTTTACGGCATTACTCCCGGTATTGGTATCAAATGAGATCGCTCATCCGGCTCATCGTGTAGCTCACAATACATTATATAATATAGTAAAGGCGAGAAGTATTCTTTCGGATACTTCCCGCCTTTCTTTTTTCCATCTGGTTGTAGAGACGGGGCACGCCCCGTCTCTACAACTGGGTATATATACGTAGAATTATTAAATGAGAGAAAATGACAATAGAAGAAGCAAAGCAGTACATCCTAGAGGGTAGGAAGATTACTGAGGAACAGGCTTTAAGCTTGGCGAATCACCCGGACAAAGAGGCGCTTTACGAGGCCGCCCACCAAATCACCCGCCATTTTATGGGGAATAAGTTCGACACTTGTTCCATCATCAACGCCAAAAGCGGTAATTGCAGCGAGGATTGTAAATGGTGCGCACAGTCGGGACATTACAAGACCCTCGTAAACTTATATCCTTTGCTTCCGGCCAAGGAATGTGTCTATCATGCGGTATATAACCGGAAACAGGGCATCCGGCGTTTTGCCTTGGTGACTAGCGGTAAGCGAGTATCGGATAAAGAATTGGAACAGATCACCGATACGATCCGGCAAATCAAGCGGCAAAGCGATATAAAATGCTGTGCCTCCATGGGATTGCTAACCCGCTCCCAACTCCAATCGCTTTACGATAGCGGAGTGGAGAACTATCACTGCAATATAGAGACCGCCCCTTCCTATTTCCGTCAACTCTGTTCCACGCATACGATCGAGCAGAAGATAGAAACCATCCATACCGCCCGGGAAATCGGTTTCCGTATATGCTGCGGTGGTATTATCGGCATGGGCGAGACGATGGAGGAACGAATCGAGATGGCTTGTTTCTTACAGAAAGAAGGTGTCTTATCCATCCCTCTCAATTTATTACAGCCGATACCGGGAACTCCTATGGAGAATACACATATCCTAGAAGAAGAGGAATGGCTAACAACGATCGCCCTTTTCCGCTTGATCAATCCGAACGCATTTCTCCGTTTCTCCGGCGGACGGGCACAATTAAGCGAGGCCACGCAACGGAAATCCCTATATATCGGGATTAACTCCGCGATCATCGGAGACTTATTAACGACTATCGGAAGCAAGGTAGAGGAAGACAAAGTCTTATTTACCTCCGAAGGCTATTCACTCACCGAAAACACCGATTGGGAAAAATGACAACAACCGAACTTTTACAATACGACCGGGATCATCTATGGCATCCCTACACCTCGACCATCGATCCACTTCCCGTCTATCCGGTATCCAAAGCGGAGGGCGTAACGATAACCCTTGCGGACGGCAGGGAGCTAATAGACGGAATGTCTTCTTGGTGGGCGGCAGTCCACGGATACAACCATCCGGTACTTAACGCGGCGGCTAAAGCCCAATTGGATAAGATGAGCCATATCATGTTCGGGGGATTCACGCACGAGCCGGCTGTCGAGTTGGCCGCTAAATTATTACCGCTATTGCCCCCTTCCCTAGAAAAGATATTCCTAGCGGATAGCGGCTCGGTCGCCGTGGAGGTAGCCTTAAAGATGGCGATCCAATACTGGCAGTCCAAAGGCATACCGGGAAAACATACCTTCGCCACGATCCGTAGCGGTTATCACGGGGATACTTGGCACGCCATGTCGGTATGCGATCCGGTGACGGGTATGCATGGGATCTTCTCCGGAAGCCTACCCATCCAATACTTCATACCTCAACCTTCGGTCCGATTCGGCGAGGAATGGAGAGAGGAGGCCATGGCTCCCTTGCGGGATTTACTAGAGCGGCATGCCGACGAGATCGCCGCCTTGATCTTGGAACCGGTCGTACAGGGGGCAGGAGGCATGTATTTCTACTCCCCCACTTTCCTCGTTCGTGCTCGGGAACTTTGCGACCGGTATAACGTCTTATTGATATTCGACGAGATAGCGACAGGCTTCGGACGTACCGGAAAGTTGTTCGCATGGGAACATGCGGGAGTCGAACCCGATATCATGTGTATCGGAAAGGCATTGACGGGAGGTTATCTTACGCTTTCCGCCACGATCACGACAAAGCCGATAGCCGACACGATCTGTTCCGGCGAGGCGGGATGCTTTATGCATGGGCCTACGTTTATGGGAAATCCCTTGGCATGCGCTATCGCTTCGGCCTCGATCTCTTTATTGATCGCCAGCCGTTGGCAAGAGAAAGTGAAGCTTATAGAGGAGCGATTGCGGACGGAGTTAGCGCCGGCCGCCGAGCTCCCCGACGTGGCGGAGGTACGGGTGCTGGGGGCGATCGGGGTGATCGAGATGAAGCATCCGGTGGATATGGCGGTATTACAACGCCAATTCGTAGAGGAAGGGATATGGGTACGTCCGTTCGGACGGCTGGTTTACCTCATGCCTCCTTTCATTATCAGTACCAGCGAGTTATCCAAGCTAACAAGAGGACTGCTACAGGTGCTGGCGAGAGGCTGAAAGTCTCGCACGTGCGACACCGATAACCTCGCACGTGCGACATCGGCAGCCTCGCACATACGACACCCGCAGCCTCGCACGTGCCTAACTAAAACAATAAAAAATACGATCATGAGATCTTACGAAGAAGAACTAAAGAAACGAGAACGATCCGGCGATCTCAGACGACTGCCGGAAGTCGAGCATCAAGGAATATGGATCGTGAAAGAGGGCAAGCGTATGCTGAATCTCTCTTCCAACGATTATCTGGGACTGGCCGGCAGGCAGGATCTACAAGAGGAGTTTCAAGCCTCTGCGCAAGGCAGCCTCTACCCCTACTCCTCCTCCTCATCCCGCTTGCTGACGGGCAATTTCCCCGTATATACGGAACTGGAGAAACAGATCGCCCGCTCCTTCGACCGGGAAGCCGCGTTGATCTTCAACAGCGGCTATCATGCCAATACCGGAATCCTCCCCGCCTTGGCCGATAAGCGGACCTTATTACTCGCCGATAAGCTGGTGCATGCCAGCATCATCGATGGCATCTTGCTGAGCGGCTCCCCTTTCCTCCGCTACCGCCACAATGACTATGACCAGCTGGAACGCCTTCTGCGAAAGAACGCCGGTCAATACGAGACGATCATCATCCTGACCGAAAGCATTTTCAGCATGGACGGGGACGTGGCGGACCTAAACCGCCTGATAGCGATCAAAAGGCAATACCCCCATATCCTATTGTACGTAGACGAGGCCCACGCCATCGGAGCCCGTGGAAAGACGGGGCTAGGTATCGCTGAGGAGCAAGGCTGTATCCAAGAGATCGATCTATTGGTCGGTACTTTCGGCAAGGCGTTAGCGTCTATGGGGGCCTATTTGGTTTGTTCCCGCACGATACGGGAATATCTGGTCAATACGATGCGACCGCTCATATTCAGTACGGCCCTACCGCCGTTCCAGATCGCATGGACTTCCTTCATCTGGGAGAGACTCCCCTCGCTCACGAAGGAACGGGAGAATCTTCTAGCATATAGCCGATTGCTGGCGGAGGCTTTAACGGGCAAAGGAGGCGAGATCAGCCAAAGCCACATCATCCCTTTCATTGTGGGAGAGAGCGAGGATTGCGTACGGAAAGCGGAAGAGCTACAACGGAAAGGTTTCTACTGTCTCCCGGTTCGCCCGCCGACAGTGCCCAAAGGTACCTCCCGTATCCGCTTCTCCCTTACGGCAAACCTCACAATAAAAAATATTCATCAACTGATTGTAGAGACGGGGCGTGCCTTGTCTCCCACCGGGACATGCCCCGTCTCTACACCCCCGGATAGATAACTGGATAGATAGTATGTATATAAATTGAATTGATAGTATGTATATAGATAAGATAATAAATAAGCTATCCCCTAGTCTGATCCTCTGTCTCGCCGGCTGGTCCACCTCGCCGGAGCTTTTCCGCCATCTGGAAGTACCGGAGCAGACAGACCTATGGATTGCCTACGATTACAGGACGCTCGCGTTCGAAGAGACATTCGCCCCCTATAAAGAGGTACATCTGGTCGCTTGGTCTCTAGGCGTATGGGTAGCCACCCGGCTCTGGGCAGGCCACCGATCCTTTACCACGGCGACCGCCCTGAACGGTACCCCTTTTCCCATGCACGATACGCTAGGCATCCCGACCGCGATCTTCGAGGGAACCCTCCATCATATCAGCGAGGAAGGCATGCGTCGCTTTAACCGCAGGATGTGCGGAGACAAGGAGGCATTCAATCGCTATTCGGAACTCTCACCACGTCCGCTGGAGGAAATCAAGGAGGAACTGGAATCTCTATATAATCAGATCCTCCCGGAAAAGCCCGAATCAGCCGATCCACGGATATCCACCTTCTGGGATCAAGCCATCCTATCCACCGAAGATAAGATATTCCCGGCAACCAACCTCCGGAACTACTGGCAAGGCCGTTGCCCCATCCAAGAGATCAAGGCGCCTCATCTTCCTTTTTACCACTATCAATCATGGAACGAATTATGGAAGTAATCGAACAAGAACGGATCCGCCGGCGTTTCAGCCAAGCGGTGAATACATACGACGATCACGCGGATGCCCAGAAACGGATATGCGCCCATCTGGTACAGCTATTGACCGTATACACCTCCTCTCATTTCCGCAGGGTGCTGGAAATCGGTTGCGGAAGCGGCGGATTCACCCGTTTATTAAAACAAGAATGCCAAATCGAGGAATGGGTACTCAACGATCTTTGCGAGACTTGGCAAAGCGCCATCGAGGAGTTGTTTCCTTCCGCCACTCCTCTATTCTTGGCCGGTGATGCCGAGCGACTGGCTTTTCCCGGCACGTTCGACTTGATTGCCTCGGCCTCCGCCCTGCAATGGATGAAAGACCTTCCACGTTTCCTCCATAAGCTATCGTCCACCCTATCGCTCGGAGGCATGCTGGCTTTCAACACCTTCACGCCAGACAACCTTCACGAGATCAAGGAACTGACCGGAGAAGGGCTCACCTATCCTACCGCCGGACAATTAAGGGAGTGGTTATCCACCTACTTCCGGATCGTCCATGAAGAGGAAGGAAATATCGCCCTGACCTTCCGGCACCCGCTGGAGGTGCTAAGACATCTAAAGTACACGGGTGTCACGGCCAACGCCTCTCGCGTCTGGACACGGGGAAAACAGGAACGTTTCTGCCGGGATTATCAAGAGAGATTCCCCTCGGCGGATGGTGGGGTCACATTAACTTACCGTCCACTCTATATCTTAGTGGTCAAAAGATAAAGGTGAGGTAGGTCGCCTCTTCCGAGGTATTGATCCTTTCACCTATATGATATGATCGTATCACCTAGGTGAAACGATCATATCATATAGGTGATACGTTCTTTTCACAAGGGTGAAAAGATCAATAGCGCAAAAGAAAAGGAATAAATCTCTTAGAGACAAGGAGTAATATCCATAGAGACAAAAGATTAATCAAGCAACTATTTAAACAACAGAACAATGAGCCATCAAACGAAAGAAAATGTATTATTTATCTCCGGCATAGACACGAACGTCGGAAAGACCGTAGCCACCGGAATGATCGCCAAGGCATTGGCAAAAGCCGGAAAGAAAGTGATCACCCAAAAGATGATACAGACCGGATGCGAGCACGTATCAGAGGATATCGAGGCACACCGCCAAATCCAAGGGCTCCCCTTTACCGACGAGGATACGCAAGGACTGACTTGTCCTTATATCTTCACCTATCCCTGCTCTCCTCATATGGCGGCGGCGAAAGATGGAAGACGTATCGATTTAGACACGATCACCCAAGCCACCCGGCGATTGCGAGAGACCTACGAGTATGTATTACTGGAAGGAGCCGGAGGACTGATGGTTCCGAACGACATGGAATCCCTCACGATCGATTATGTAAAGGAACAGGCGTATCCCTTGATACTTGTCACGTCCGGCAAGCTGGGAAGTATCAATCATACTTTGCTTAGCTTGTACGCCTGCGAGCGGTACGGTATCGAGGTAAAAGCCATCGTCTATAACCAATATCCAAGCATCGACCCGCTGGTCGAGGCGAATACCTTGGAGTATCTAAAGGCCAAATTCCCGGAGATCCCCTTAATCCTCCTTCCGGAAATGAAAAAGGGAAGCGAGGAGCTTCCTGATATCCGTCTGTTGCTATAGTACAACACAGATGAGGGTGTGAAATGCCCCCCCCGAAAATTGGACAAAAAACTTTCGGGGGGGGCAGTACAAAGAGACATTCTCTCTTCACTATTAACTAATAGTTCAATTTATGCGTTTCAATTTTCCCATCCCCACTCGTTATCTTTAGAACATAGGCCCCTTTTGAGAGATTATTTACATATGTGGATAAACCGTTATCCGCATTAAAAGTACCAGAAGAAACGATCACCCCTCTTTCCACACTAATTAGCTCATAAGTACATAGTGCTTTTGGCAATAAATTATATCCAGATATGAAATCATCATTTTTTGAAATTGACAGCAAATTTATTTGAGGATCTAATTGGACAGAATAATACCTACCGACCATAACATACAAATAACCAGTACCAGTAGAAACTCCACATGGACTCTGCACCCAGCACCGAAGTGTATATGAACCTTCTTGCGTGAAAGAAACCGTCAATTGACTATTTATCGTTGAATACATCGGTTTTGGATAAACCGACGTTGCTACCTCCCAACGCCAATCCATATTATCAAACCAATAATTTGGATTCGCAGTATAGGTCTGTGTCGTATTCAGTTTTACTTGAGTAGGCCCCGTAATACTAGCCACATCAACTCCATTTATAGAAATGGATTTAGAAATTGTCTTTTTCCCAAATTTTACAGTAATTGAACCTTGTGTCTTACTCGATGTTGTCGCTTTTACTATAACACTAGTAGTACCTTGTCCTGAAACTATTTGCAAACCAGAAGAAACACTCCATGTTATTGGATTCTTCGGTTGATAATTTATAGAATAGCCATTCGTGCCACCATTACAAATAGAAGTATTCCCCTCCATCTTAAATAGAGAACTTTTAATATAATATCTTAAGGAGGTACTATTAAAAGGACAATCATCATACCTATGGCGCATAAGTGGTCGATTTGCCCATTTGGAAATAAACCAGCCATCTTGATCCGTTGTAACCGCAGAATGGTCAGAACTTGCATAAGAAACTTTTCTTGGGCTTGTACCTGAATACACTTCTTCATAACTTCCATCCGTCATATAAATGTCTTCATCCGTCATACGCTCATAACCTATCCAACGAGTATCTCCACCCTCAGTTATATGCCAAGCATAACCATGGCAATTATACGTGTTCGTGGAACTATATGAACCATTTTTTATAATAAAAGCGTTTGGGTATGAACTTATTGCATCATTATCAAAGATAGCCCTCTGTGACGCAGACATTTCATCACAAATCCACGCCTCTACAGAACTCCCCGCAGGAGTCTTAACATCACTTCGTTTATCTGCAAACGCAACATTTAGGTTAATCAACACTAAAAAAATAATATATAAATATCTTTTATCCATAACAATCAATACATTATATTCACCAATAAAACATTTTTAAAAAGCAGTATAAATACAAACCCATTTATCTCGCTCATTATAATATTCAGAGCGTATTTTTTCTGTTACAGCCATAGCATTCCCTCTACAATCATAAATCTCATGAGGAGGTATAGTAGAAGAACTCCAACTTTGAAATAAAAAAAATTCATTTCCATCATGTTTAAATACCCAAATAGATGCTATTTGAGGTTTGTCTGTAGCTTTATCATCTGATATCTTTTCCACCAGCCATTTCAAATTATTCTGAGGGGCAATTACTCCACAAGCTTCGCAATATAAATCATTTTTAGGCTCTTTAGTATCATCGCCACAAGAAACAAGACAAAAGAACATTAATAACACATATAGTATTCTCATATTTTATTTCCTTATCAATTGGTAAGACATTTGATTTAGCTCTTCAACAGCTTCAATATCCCGAACCACTCCATTGATCAATTTATAAACGTTCTTATTTTTCTCTTTCAATAGATTCGGATTTATCTTATTAATGAGATTTGCTCTCGAAAAAACATTTGCATAAAATCCAAGTCCCTTGAACTCGGATAATGAGTCATACTTTTTTTCATATCCATCCAATAAAATTTTCATAACTTCTTTTTGTTTAGGAGCAGACTGATTAGCTTGTAATTGAGGACAACCTAAAAACATCTCTATCGCAGATATTTGAAATATATAATTACCTTTTTTTTCCAAAGGAACTACTGAATTATTTAAGATTGAAATTTGTTGCTCTTGCTCCCGCTTATAAAAAGCGATTAATTCGTCTACCGCATCATCTCGACTAACTAACTCTCTTATCCCATTAAAATTAGAATAAAAGGCCTCAAAACCTTGAGACATTTGATTGAATGAATATATATCTAGTAATAATGGATAATTCAAACATAATTGAATTAAGCAAGGCGTATTAATCGTCCGCAATAAGTCTTCTGGAATTTGACAAACATTCACTTTTTCTTGATAATTTGTCAAATTAGCCCACACATCAGTTCCCGGCAGAACAGGATATGTCCAATGTACATCTTTTTGAGCATAACAATGAATGCCCCACATTAATACAAAAAATAATAATAAGTTTTTCATAACAGACAACAATTTAAGTAAAACATTTATCAATAATTTTTATACAAAAAAGAAAAATAATTAAATCAAATCCTAGCACAATATGTTAAATAAGCCTAACCATATTCTTTTATCACCTAAAAAGGTATATCCCCCTAATCAAAAAAAGGATCACAATTATTTAATAATTAGGGAATAGATCCAATATTTTCTGATCCGCTTTTCTCCGGATCTCCGGTGTAATGCTATCCTTCACCATTTTCAATACGAAAGTCATCACCGCCACATCGTCCGTGAAGCCGATAATGGGGAGCACGCTCTCCGGGATCAAGTCGAAAGGCAGTATAAAGTACCCTAAAGCCCCGATTATATAAGCCTTATGTTGAAGAGGCACCTTTTCATCCTGCAACATATAATACAGCGTGAAGACAGGACGCAATACCGTAGCCCCCACTTTCTTCGCTACCCGCTCTATCTTCTTCCAGAAACTCTTCTCCGAGAAATAAGTCCCATATCTTTGTATCTCATGTACTTCCTCGAAAGGAACATCCTCAATCTTTCTTGTGTCCATAAACGAATCCTATTAAATCATCTTTCACAAAGATAACAAGTAGTGTAGAAAAATTGCACATCAAATGAGGAAATATTACACAATGCCACCTCCACACCCGTATTCAAAGCTTTTCGTAATAATCTCATAAGAAAACAATTATAAAGAAACCTACAGGATTTATCACATCTGGCACGCCTTTTTCAGATAATCCTTTAGTTAGTATAGGTATTAATAAGACGTTTTAAACAAAAAGAGATGAGAAATGTAAAAACATGGGGCATACTATTCCTATGTCTACTTCTATTGCCCGGGGTAGCGTATGCCCAAAAAAGACAGATCGAGGGAACGGTGATTTCCCAAGAGGACAAGGAGCCTCTGATCGGAGCGACCGTTATCGTAAAAGGGAGCCTGTCGGGAGCGGAGACCGATCTCGACGGGCATTTCATGCTGGAAGTTGATCCTGACGCCAAATTCATTATTGTTGATTACATCGGCATGAAGCAGGCCCAAGTACCTATCCCGAAAAGCGGTATCTTAAACGTGGCTTTACAACCGGAGGCGATGAACCTCGATGAGGTCGTGGTAACCGGTTACGGTAACTTCTCACGTTCTTCCTTTACCGGTTCCGCCAACACTTTACGGGCTGACCTACTGAAAGAGATGCCGGTGGTTTCCATAGAACAGAAACTACAAGGCATGACCTCCGGTGTCAATATCACGGGAAGCTCCGGGCAACCGGGAGCGAACGCATCCATCCGTATCCGTGGTATGGGCTCGTTCAACGCATCGAACGAACCTTTGTTTGTGATAGACGGAGTTCCCGTCACCTCGGGAAACCTAAGTACCGGAAGCGGTTCGGAGGCCTCCTACATGAACAATGCCAAGACCAACATCATGAGTACGATCAATCCTTCCGATATCGAGAATATCACGGTTATAAAGGATGCCGCCGCCGCCTCCCTTTACGGTTCCCGTGCGGCCAACGGTGTTATCTTGATCACGACCAAACAAGGATCGAAAGGACGTACCCGGGTCACGTTGAACGCTAGCGCCGGATTCTCGGACGCCGCGGTAGACTTCCGCCCGACCCTCAACGGAGAGCAACGCCGGGAACTACTTTATGAAGGCTTGGTTAATTACGCGCAAGACCAGATCGCCAAAGATCCCGCATCTTTCACCCAGACTCCGGAAGAGTACGCCAACGCCAATATCGGGGCGTACACCTCTGTTCCTGCCTTAGGCTATACCGATTGGAAAGACGTGTTGATGAGACAGGCCGTACATCAAAATTATGAGGCTTCCGTTTCCGGTGGCTCCGAGAACACGACGGTCTACAGCTCCTTGGGTTATCAAAAACAAGAGGGTCTGGTGGAGAACTCATCGATGGAACGGTACTCCGGACGCTTTAACGTGCAACAAAAGATCGGCAAACGAGGCGAGGCCGGAGCGAACCTCATGTTCTCGCAAGTGAATCAAGAGATGAACGAGGAACGTACATCCAGTATCAATCCTTTCTATTGCATGGCGGTAGCCACTCCTCCCTCCTACCCGGTATTTAACGAGGATGGTTCCTACGCCAATACCTATCCCGGAACGAACGTAAATCCTTTGCGGGATATGCGTACCGACTATAACCGGGTTCGTATGACCCGTATCTTCGGTACGGCGCACGGTGCGGTAGAGATTATCAAAGGACTTAAATTAAAGGAAGTACTCAGCTATGATTATAGCATCCAAAAGGATGCCCGCTATTTCAACGCATTAAGCGGGGCGGGTCCCAAGAGCGGTAGCGATGCCCAATCGTCCAAAGGTTTTATCGAATACGGGAAATTGATCTCTTCTACCTCGTTGAACTACGTGAGGACATTCGCCAACAAACATCATCTGGATGTACTAGCCGCTTATGAGGCGGAAAGTTTCCAGACAGATAAAGCCGCCGGTGAGAAAAGCAAGATGCCGTCCGACCAATTATTCGAGCCGGACAATGCCGCCGTTATAAACAGTTTCGTATCCTCTACACAGGATTATCGGTTGCTTTCTTATCTAACCCGCTTGAATTATGATTACGACAACCGGTATTATATCGCCGGAAGTTTCCGCCGGGATGGTAGTTCCCGATTGGCGCCGGAACATCGCTGGGGTAATTTCTGGTCGGTCTCAGGCATGTGGCATCTGGGAGCCGAGGATTTCATGAAAGCCGTAAAGCCGGTGTTGAGCGATGTCAAGATCCGTGCCTCTTATGGCGTGAACGGTAATCAGCCGGGATCTTATTACGGTTATATGGGCTTATATAGTTACGGAAAGAACTATATGGATAACCCCGGTTCGTATGAAAGCACACAAGCCAATCCCAATCTAAAATGGGAGAAGAACTATAATATGAACCTCGGGCTAGACCTCGCGTTTATCGATCGCATCTTCGTAACGCTCGAGTATTACAATCGTGACACCAAGGATTTGCTTTACAACCGTCCGATCAGCGCCACGACCGGATTCCTGAACTATCTGGGTAATCTGGGGCAGTTAAACAATAAAGGTGTCGAGCTGGAGGTTCGTTCCTTGAATATCTCGAACGCAGATTTTAATTGGACTACGGTATTGAACTTGACACATAACAAGAATAAGATCGTGGCCCTTGATGGTAATCTCGATCAAGTGGTAGAAAGTAGTTGGTTTATCCGGAAAATAGGATTGCCATTCAATACATTCTATGTAAAGGAATTCGCCGGGGTAGATCCCTCGAGCGGAAATGCGCTGTATTATAAAAATACGGAAGACGAGAATGGCAATCTAGACCGCACCTTGACCCAAGATGTCAATGAGGCGCAAGCGGTTCCTTATAAACAAGTAGATCCGAAGATATCCGGAGGCCTTACCAATATCCTTTCTTATAAATGGTTCGACTTGGCCTTTACGCTCTCTTATTCATTGGGCGGCTATTCTTTCGACAAGACCGGTACGTATATCGAGACAGACGGAGCTAGCGAAGGAAACCGCAACCTGCCCATCTATGAGTTAGACCGTTGGCAAAAGCCCGGTGATATCACCGACATTCCCCGTTTCGTATTGGGACGCTCCGACAAAGTGAGCGGTGGTTCCTCTCGCTTCGTACATAGTACGGATCACTTGAGATTAAAGAACCTGACGTTCGGGTTTACCCTGCCTCATAACTGGACCGATAAAGTCTTGCTGGATAAAGTCCGTGTCTATTTCTCCGGCAGCAACTTGCTGACTTGGGCGAAATGGAAGCAATATGATCCGGAAGTGCCCGTATCCGGCGAGGTATTCTGCGAGACACCGCCCATGCGAACCTTTAGCTTCGGCGTGGAAGTTAATTTCTAAACACAACAATTCATTCGATAAAAAAGAAATACAATGAAATGGTCAATTAAATATATCGTAAGCGCTCTTCCTTTCTTATTCACGGCTTGTTCCGGAGATTGGCTGGATCTGGATCCCTCCACTTCCGTGACCAGCGATAACGCTATTCAGTCACTGGAAGACGCTAAAACCGCATTAAATGGAATCTATCGCATAGCATCCGAGCATAGTTATTATGGAGACAACTACCTCTATTATGCCGACTGCCGTGGCGAAGACGTACAAGCTCGTATTGACAAAGGTCCCGGCAGACGTGTATCTCCGTACTATCTGTTCAACGTAGCCGCCGACGACGCTTTTAATATCACGAGAGTATGGAACCAACCCTATATCGTGATTCATCAAGCGAACAGCTTAATCGAGAAAATAGACAACGGTAGCGTCCAAACCTCCGACACGCAAGAAATCGCCCGTATAAAAGCAGAGGCGTTGGCTATGCGTGGCTTGGCCTTATTCGATTTAACCCGCCTCTTTGGCATGCCTTATACACTGGATAATGGGGCGTCCTTGGGTGTGCCCATCGAGATCAAGACGGAGTTGCCGACTCACCAACCGTCTCGCAACACGGTAGCCGAATGCTACAACCAAGTGATCAAAGACCTGACCGAAGCCTTACCCAACCTTGTTACAACCAAATCCGACGGTCACCAAAATGTATGGAGCGTGAAAGCACTTCTATCTCGTATCTATTTATATATGAACGACAACGAGAACGCCCTTAAATACGCTCAAGAAGTAATCAATAACGGAGGTCTTTATACCTTGTTCACGCACGATGAGTATACCTCCGTATGGGGAAAAGACTTCAATTCCGAATCCCTGTTCGAGTTCTACTTTACGCTTACCGAGCCTTCCGGCGGTAGTGGCGGAGAAGGCGCTCCCATGGTATATGCCGATAACGTGAAAGATTGGAACAATTTGGTCTTGACGAAAGATTTCTTGGATTTACTGGGTGAAGACCCGGATGATGTTCGCCATGCCTTATGCCGCTTACCTCAAAAACCGGACGAGGATATCCTTCCAACCGGTTCGACCGGACATCCTAAATATCTGGCGAAGTATCCCGGAAAAACAGGAGATGTATTGACCGGCAATCCGCAAGACAATGACCTATGCATCATCCGTCTGTCCGAGATATACTTAAATGCGGCCGAGGCGGCTTTCAAGCTAGGAAAACGTAGCGAGGCGTTAGGCTACTTGAATCAAATCGTAAGCCGAGCCAACCCCAATAAATCCGTTAGCGACTCCGAGCTTTCCCTAGAGAGAATCCTTAAAGAACGCCGCAAAGAATTGGTTGGCGAAGGACATGCGTTCTTTGATTACATGCGTAACAATATTCCGGTAATCCGCAAGGGCGGTTGGCATTTGCCGCAATTACCTACCGACGCACAGGTGATCAACGCTTCCGATCCCCGGGTAGCACTCCCGATTCCGCAAAGCGAGATCGACGCAAACCCGAATATCGTACAGAATAAACGGTAACCAACAAGAAAAAGGGGAATGGCATTAAAACCATTCCCCTTTTTCTTGTTTCGCTTATTTCTTTTTCAAGATCCGTTGCGCCGAATCCGACAGCACCACGATCGCACCGGCCAGTATCGCCGTATCTTTTATCACCAATCGCCCGGCCCCCGATAATAACGGGAAACCAAATTCCCCGCTGCCGAGATTAGGTACCCAGACCTCCGGAGTCGTGACCAAGAAGGACAACGTCCCGAACGTCATGATTATAGCCAACCCCGCTCCTACCAAACCGATCTTCGGCGAGAAAATGCCGAGGAAAGTCAAGATACCGATCGCCATGATCAAGATTCCCAAGCCACGAGAGAAGCCATACGTGTTATTCTCTTGATGCCACTCATGCTTCGCTTGATCGAACTCACCCTCTTTTAATTTATACGTCTTATATTCGGGAGCGCTTTTCGTATAGAAGAAACTCATGAAAGGGCTGTTCGCCACAAACGGAACGATGCCTTCCGCTTCATAATTCCAGAACTTCAAACTGCCGATCCACACAAATATGATCAAGATCGATATACGGATCAAATTAATACCTAGCTTTTGAGTAGAGGCCGCCACTTGCAAAAACGAGTAAAACAGATCATTCAACTTTTTCATCTTATTATTTGTTTTATAATATTGAACTTATACCGCGAAGATCGGTAGAAACACCTATCCCGTAAATGGCGATTTTACCGGATGAGTTAGCAATTATTCCTGTTTCTCTCTTTTCCGGTACTCAGAGACGCTTTCTCCCGTCATTTTCTTGAAAAAACGGCTGAATGTGGCTTGATCCTCGAAGCCCAAGATCTCCGTGATTTCCTTCGCACTCTTCTGGCTATATAATAGCAATCGTTTGGCCTCAGCCTCAATTCGTTCGTGAATGATCCGTAACGGAGAAGGTAATCCGCAAGTCGTAAAAAGGTTGGATAGGGTTTTTGGGGAGCGATGCAGCATATCCGCATAATCTTGAACCATCTTCTTTTCCTTAAAATGATTATCTACCAATACATAGAACTGGCGAACCATATCGAACGCCTTTTCCCGTTCCGGGCTTACCGAAAACTTCTCACGTGCGATCCGGGTGCACAAAATAATGAAACGTTTCAGTAAGATACGCAGCATCTCCTCTTGCAAATTATCCTTTATGGCGTACTCGCTCGTTAGGCTGTCGGTGATATCGCGCAAAGAGGCAACTTGGGATTCGCTCAATTTCAATTGCATCACATTGGAAGTCCCGTTAAAAAGAAAACCATTACACGACACCTCATTGTCATGTCCGAAAATACAATAGAAATTACTGTTAAACAGAAGGGTCAAGTACTCGCCATTGATCGCCTTGAACTCGATATGGTGCAAAGGAGTCAAGGGAATAATCTCACCTTTCACTAAGGTAGTCGGTACGTGATCGATCTCCAGTCGCAACGAACCGCTTTGTACCCAAATAAACTTGTAAAGCGTATTATCTTTCTGCAAAGCAAGGTTCGTGTGATACGAATCGGTCAACGCTATATTACCTCTTAAGCGAGTATTAAAAAAATATTCCATAGATTTCTTCCGGATTTTAAGACGGATAAAGATAACAATATTATATAAACAAAAAGCGGAAGTTCACTTTATTCCCAGCAAACTTCTGCGTCACTAATCCCCAAAACACACTATACGAGTTATTTCGACTCTAATAAAATATCATCTACCAATTTCTTCAACTCATTCTTCGGCATAGCCCCTTGAACCATACTCGGTTCTTTCTTCATCGGTACAAACAATAAAGAAGGAATGCTACGGATACCGAAAACACTCGCTAAATCCGCCTCTTTATCGACATTCACCTTATATACGTTGATTTTACCCTCGTACTCTTTGCTGATCTCATCCAAGATAGGAGACATCATCTTACAAGGGCCACACCAAGTGGCATAGAAATCGATAACCGCAGGTTTATCACCCTCGAACTTCCATGCGTTCGGGTTTGTCTCAAAGTCATACACTTTCTTTACGAAATCTTCTTGTGTTAATTCTGTTACTGTCATTTTATTTTCTGTTTTATTGTTATTATTCTTATTTCCATTACTAGCGTTCGCCATTCCTACCAAAAGACTTGCGAACAATACGACACCTACCTTAATAAAACCCATCTTGAACCTCCTTTTTATTATTATTACTTTGTCTTCTATTTATATTGCAAAGTTCATCTTATTTCCACGATTAAGAAATGGCCATATCGCCGGATAAGTTTGCAATACTTCCCGATCCCCATCAAAAAAGTATAAAATAAGTTTTTTCAAGATAAATGCCGAACCTTGCTAACAAGATCCGGCATATCGTACGTTCTTTATCTCGCAAAAACTCAACGACCTACAAATGCAACTGCAAGCCGATAGAAACCGGATGCACCTTCGGACCTTTCCCATTTTCAAAGAGGTCGATCGGTGAGTACTTAGCGTAAAGACCGATCCAATCCCAACCGGCTTGAAATAAGAAATCCATAGTTACCGGACGGATATTCATACCGGAATCCATTTTCTCCTTATGCTTCTTACCGGAAGCGTCATTATATACGATCTTCGAGGAAGAACAAGTCTTGATCACACCGACTACACCCGCAGACAAGAAGAATTCACTCGAACGCTTTTTAGGTTGCCATTCCAATAACAACGGAATGGTCAGACTCGTGATATTCAGCTTACTCGCTTTCAACGTAACACCCTCAGGAGCCGGACGTAAAGCCGTAACACCGTCTATCTCCTTGAAATACTCATTCGTATCTATCCGGTAACGGCTCCAACGCATACCGGCACCGATCACCACCGCCCAACGATACCGAGAGAACGGGAACGCTTTTTCCAATACATTCAAATTATATTCCAATGAGTTTCCACTACGAAGGGAGACTCCGTCTACATCATTTACATGTAAACTCCCATCCGCGAAGTTCGCAAAGCCCATTCCAAAACCGGCCCAATGCGGATTGAAGTCCTTATCCCAAGTAGGCACAGGGATATTGATAGACTTCACGTGTTTACGGCGTTCATAGCTTTGTCCGTCCCGGTAATGCCCTTCGAAGATCAACTCGTCGTCCACGGAATCACCATCCTCGTCTACCTCATACACCCTGACTTTCATGCGATCGCCATTATCTTTCACCTCGATACGTTTTCTCTCAAGGGTGATAATCGTATCCCCAGCCAAAGGCTCAACCTCAGCGGCCATCAACCCGATTACCGGGAAGCAAGCCATTAAGACTAAAAGTATTCTTTTCATCTTCCTATCTGTTTTGTTTGTTTATAAATCTTTCTTCGTAAATAATAGCGTGATTAAATCATCACTATCCAAATCTCCCTCAATGTATACCAAGGTTATTACCCCTTTCTTGCTGACCTTAAAAAGGACAAAACGGTTGATATCTGCTTCTACGCCCTTCAACTGGTAATAAGCGGAGACTACCCCTCCATCGTCCGTCACCTCTTTGATCTTCCGGGCCCCTTTCTGGTCCGCTTCCAGACATTGGCGGGTAAACCGCAGGGCTTCCGGATCATCTTTGATCGTAATACTCTTATAACGAGTCATGCCATACGTTTCCAACATCTCGTTAGACAACTCCACCATCGTGACATTACGTTTTTTGCCATATCGTTGAAAGACTTCCTGAATCTTCAAATCTTTCTGTGTCTCGGCAGCCGAGACACCACAAGGCATTAAGCAAAATACCGCCACTAGCAACCATAACATGTATTTGAACCGTCTCATATTTACAGTATTTTTATTCATTATCATCAAATAAAGAACGAAGCTCGTCCAATTGGTTATCTATAATCACACGATCGGCCTCATCACGATCCACTTCCGGGAAGTACTCGTCCGTAGGAGTGGCCACCTCCTGCAAAGCTTCCAGCGCCATGGAGCGAACTTTATGAATATCCGTATAACAACGACCGTTTATAACGACATAATTATCCGAGCAGAAGCAAGGATCTACCGGATTCAACAGATGGTTAAGCCCCAAAAGCAGCAAGAAACTGGCGGCGATACCGGATACCAAATACAACACGGATCGTAAAGTAAATGTCTTCTTTTCCTCCACCTTTTCCGCATCCAGCATAAAAAGGATATCCTCATCAATCGGAATCAATGCCTCATCCGGCTGTCGTTCCTTCCGACTCTCTTCCTCCAAATAGGTAAACATAGGCGTATAGACCGCCAACCTGTCCGGAACATTCCCGGAAGTAAAGAAGGCTCGAAGTTCCCGCTCTTCTTCCGAAGAGGTTTCTCCTTCAAAATATCGGTTTAATAACTCGTCTATGTCCATTTCTCTTGTTTATTTAATTGTAAAAACTGTTCCCGTATCTTTTTCCGAGCCCTTGAGAGATTCACCCGGACATTCTCGACCGGTGTAGCCGTGATCTCCGCGATCTCGGCTAACTCATAGCCTTCTATATCCTTCATCCGGATAATGGTTTGCTGCAAAGTGGGCAACTGGGCGATCAAGCGCCGTATGCACTCGGCGGCATCCTTTTGCTCCAGTTGTTCGTCCGGGCTTACCGCTTCCGATATCAATGTAACGCTCTCCAACTCCGATCCCTGCGGCTTTCGCAACTTTATCTTATCCAATGAGAGATTTTTCGTAACCTGCATAGCCAGCGCCTCCACGCTATGGTAGGCATCCAGTTTTTCCCGGATATACCAAAGCTTTATGAATGCCTCTTGCACCACATCCTCAGCTTCGGCTGTGTCCTCAACCAGTCTCTGGGAGAAATTCAACATCTTCTGCCGGAGAGGTAGTACGGTTATTTTAAACGTCTCAAGTTCCATTTCTATAATCAAGACGACAAAGGAAGAAAAACATATCATGGAAAATTAACTTATTTGGAAAAAACTTTGCCTGTCACCCGCTTGTTTGTAATAGAAAACTTAAACGTTATGAAACTAAAAGTATCATTTACAGCTATTTTATTCATGAGCTGCTGCTTATTCCTCACCGTAGGTTGCCAACAAAAGAAACAAGGCTCCGATGACAAATCGGTCCCTCAAGCGATTCAAAAGGTGATCCAGATAAAATATCCGGGGGCGACCATTACCGATTACGATAAAGATGCCGCAGGTGTAGAAGTCGACATCAAGGATAAAGGCGTTAAGAAAGAGGTTCTGCTCGGCAAAAATAACGAGTGGCTAAGTACGAAATTCGATATCCATGCCGAAGATGTTCCCGTAGACATCATGGATAACCTAACAAATTCGGCTTATCATGAATATAAGATAGATGAGGTGACACAAATAGACAAGCCTTCGGGAACGTTTTACGTATTCAAACTAGAGCATGAGAACAATGAGGTTCGCCTCACGTTTAACTCAAAGGCCCAATTATTGAAGTAGAACGATACTGAATCTTTTCTTATTCCAGATTTTTATCAGAATATTTCAGTAGCTTTGTGTGATTAACAAGCTAGCCTATGAAAATTCTGGTAGTCGAAGATGAAAACGCACTGAGAGAAGTTATCGTTCGTTCTCTTGAAAAAGAACGATATGTGGTAGAGAGCGCTTCCTCTTTCCGGGAAGCTTCTCTTAAAATAAATGATTATGATTACGATTGTATCGTATTGGACATCATGCTTCCGGGAGGTAGCGGCCTTACCCTTTTGAAGGAATTAAGGGCCTTACGCAAGAAAGACAGTATCATCATTATCTCCGCAAAAGACTCTATCGAGGATAAAGTTACAGGATTAGATCTTGGGGCCGATGATTATCTGACCAAGCCTTTCCATCTGGCGGAATTGAACGCCCGCATCAAGAGCGTTATCCGCCGCAAGCAACAAGATGGGGAATTGCAACTGTCTTTAGCGAACCTAACGATATATCCCGATAAACATTCCGTCTATATAAACGGGAAAGAGATCGTATTGAACCGTAAGGAGTTCGATCTGCTCTACTATTTCATATCCAACCCCAACCGTTTAATCAGCAAAGCTACTTTAGCCGAGTCCGTCTGGGGAGATTATATAGACCAAGCCGATAATTTCGACTTCATCTATAGCCAAGTAAAAAACTTGCGAAAGAAATTAAAAGCCGCCGGAGCCATCCCCGAAATAAAGGCGGTCTATGGCTTCGGTTACAAAATGACCGACGAGGAATAAATATGAAGCTAATCCATTACACCCTCCGCAATTTATTTGTCCCCATATTGGTCATTTTCGCCGCTTGGGGATGTGTTTTCTGCCTTATGATTCTACATGAGGTAGAAGACGAGACGAATGACAGCCTTGAGAACTACAAAGAGATTATCATCCACTCCGCCTTAGCGGACAGCACATTGCTGAAAGATCATGTGGATATCATGACCCGGTACTACATTCGTGAGGTTCCGGAAAGCGAAGCGAAACTAGATAAGGACGAGTTCTACGATGCTACGGTATACATAGAGATAGAGCAAGAATACGAACCGGTTCGTGCCTTACGCACTTATTTCATGACAAAAGATCGTAAATTCTACGAACTGACGCTGGAGTTATCCACCTTAGAACAAGAAGATATGATCGAGACGATTATCTGGAGCATGGCCGTCTTATATATCGCATTGATAAGTTGCATCTTATTCGTGATCCATCGAGGATTCAAAAGAAGCTTAAAGCCTTTATATATGCTATTAAGCTGGCTGAAAAGTTTTCAAGTAGGCAAATATAATCCTCCATTAAACAACCCTACACCCATCGAGGAATTTAAGATATTAAACGAGACCGTTCAAGAAAGCGTCAACCAGAGTGACAAGCTATACAACAAACAAAGACATTTCGTAGAGAATGCCGCCCACGAGTTACAAACTCCATTGGCCGTATGCATGAATAAATTAGAATTATTGAGCGAACATCCGGATTGCACGGAAGATCAACTGAAAGAGATCGCTGGCTTGCATCAAGCGTTGAACGGCATCATCCGGTTGAATAAATCCCTCCTATTACTTTCTCGGATAGATAACAAACAATTCCCCGAGACCCGGGATATTTGCCTAAATCATCTTATCCATAAGATATTAGAAGGAATTAATGACATATACGAAAGAAAAGCTCTCCACTTACGAGTTTCAGAAAAAGAGAGTTTGGTATGCACCATGAATGAATCGCTGGCCACTACGTTAATCACCAATCTCATTAAAAACGCCTATGTCCATAATTACGAGAAAGGGGATATAGGAATCACGATCTCTCGCCGTATGCTTACAATCGCAAATACGGGAATCGACAAAACCCTTGATAAGGAATTATTATTTGCCCGTTTTGCCAGCCAAAGCAAACAACAAGAATCGACGGGCCTTGGGTTGGCCATTGTCAAATCAATAGTCGATCTATATTCGATCCGGATAGATTACCAATACGCAAATGGCATGCATACATTCACATTATTATTCTATTAACGGCCGAAATTCCCAATTTTTTCCAAAATGCATCCTTTTCTTTGCGGTATAATAAAAAACAAGGCATATGAAAAGGATCAATTATTTACTGATAGTCTTATCATTATTATCTGTCATGGCTTGTGCCGGCAACGATAAGATCACGAGTGACACCAACATATTGCCGGTTTCCAGCCGCCAATTCATATCGGATCATTTTAAAGACATCCCAGTATCGCATATCCAATTAGAGAAAAATCTGATCCGGATTAGCAGTTACGACGTGATCCTCACGGACGGGACCAATGTTGAGTTTAACCATAAAGGAGAATGGAAAGAGATTAAACGGCATGGGCTCCCTATCCCGCCAGCGATCATTCCGGAGGTAATACAAGACCTTATCAAGAAAAACTATTCATCGAATAAGGTTGTTAAAATAGAAAAAGAGATACGGGATTATGAGATAAAGCTAGATAACGGTCTTGAGATGACATTCGACTTAAAAGGGAACTTGATTGATATCGATGACTAATAGACACTCTAAGATAAGTATTATTATATTTTTAATTAAAATCAATCGTATGAAAACAAAAGCATTCATAATGGCAACTTTGGTTTGCAGCTCATTCGTATTCATGTCATGTGATGACGATGATGACAAATTCACACCTGAGAGTATTGTAACAAAAGCCTTTGACACAAAATATCCGGATGCGCAACGTGTCAGTTGGGAGAACGAGGCAGGCTATGTCAAAGCAGAATTTTACACCGGTTCATATGAGGCTGAAGCGTGGTTTGATCCGCAAGGCAACTGGATGCTGACAGAGACCGATCTTCCTTACAACGCTTTGCCCCAAACCGTAAAAAACAGTTTCGAGGCAAGCCTATACGCTAAATGGAAGATAGACGATGTAGATATGCTAGAACGTCCGGACGCTGGTACCATTTACGTTCTCGACGTTGAAAATGGCGAGCAAGATGTAGATCTACATTATACGGAAGGCGGTATTCTCATCAAGGAAGTAACCGATGGTAATGGCGACAACGAGCATCGTCCCTCCGTTACCCCCAGCGCTATTAAGGAACTCATTTCAGAAATGTATCCGGGAGCGACAATCCTTGAGATAGATACGGAGGCAAAAGGTACCGAGGTGGATATCCTTCATGAGAATATCCATAAGGAAGTTTGGCTGGATACCCAGAACAAATGGTTATATACGGAGTGGGAAATACGCTCTTCCCAAGTACCCGATATCGTGATGACTGCATTCAAGGCCTCCGCATATGCCTCTTATCGAATCGATGATATCCATGTCATTCAAAAAGCGGAAGGACTCTCTTATGAGTTCGAGCTGGAACAAGGAGACCGAGATATAACGATTCTTTTTAATGAAGAAGGGATCTTAGTCTCTCCTACCCATTAAAAAAAGACTCTTTATCGCAGTACTACTGCAAAGCGGGTTGCAGTAAAACCTCATGAACTATATCGGAGTGGATGGATAAGGAAAGAATTACTGAAAATGATATTTCTGCCACGTATAGACTTTCGGTTCACTGAGATACGGCTCTATTTTCTCACGAGCCTCTTGGCTCAGATATTGAGGAGTCGTATAAATGGCGGTCAAAGTCTGATCATCCGGACTCAATCGATATTGAATTAAATCCATATCCAAATGTGAGGCGGCCTCTTGATAGGCTTCGTCTTTCTTATCCATTCCCTGCTTGATATACCAATCGGAAGTTGGCTGCGTGAATAAATCGGATGTTGCCAAAGGCTCCCAATTGGTCGTGAAAAACTCGATACGGCTATCCGGAACCGGGCCGTTTACCGTAGAGATCATACAAACCACGTAGGTATTGTTTACCAAGGGAAGTAATTTCATCTCTACCGTGCTACGCTCCGTAGTCTGTAGCAAAAGGTAATCGTTCGTTAGCTTTTGCAAGGTAGAAAAGCCATTCATCGTATTTTTCAGCCGGGATTCTTTTCCTGAAGTATAAAGATCCACCAAATCCTTTCGCCAAGCGTGCTCCAATTGAGGAATGTATTGGTCTGGCATCGCCGTGAACACACTTGTCATATCCTGTGCGTTCATTCCCAACGCAAAGACACAGATCAACAACGTAACTATAACTCGTCTCATTATCTAATTTTCTATTTTGTCCCCAAATATAGGAATATCATTCCTAACAACACAAGGAATAAGTCGATCGCCTTGTTCTTTAAGTTTTTTTCATGGAAGAAGATGGCTCCCGCCAAGAATGTCACCAATACGTTACTCCGACGTACCATCGATACGATCGAGATCATGGAATCCGGGAATGTCAAGGCATAAAAGTACACCCAATCCGCCACGCATAAGAATACGGAGATAAAGATGATATTCCATCGCCATTGGAAAGGCGTGCTCTTTTTCCGGTTCGGATACCATAGAAACAACAGGATAAATGACATGATAACACATTGATAGACATTAAACCAGACTTGTACCGTCATTACATCCATGCTACGCATCAAATGCTTATCATACAATCCGCTCATCGCCCCGGTCAAGATAGACAGGACCGTGAAGAAGATCCATTTATTATGGGCAAAATGAATCCCCTCTTTCTTCCCCGATGAGGAAAGGAGATAAAAGGAGGCGATAGAAAGCAAGACTCCGACCCATTGAAATAGATTCAGCCGTTCCCCGAACAGAAGCATCGCGCCCAGTAGCGTAAGCACGGGCTGGCTGGCCTTGATCGGCCCGGTTATCGTCAGCGGCAAATGTTTCAAGGCAAAATACCCCGATATCCAAGAGGATAAGACGATCACCGCCTTTATCAATACCTTCAGATGGTCCTCCAAAGAGGCACGGGGTACATACACCATCGTCCCGTCCAAGCAATCCATATAAAAAGAGAGCAAGATGAACGGGACGAAAATCAAACTGCTTATGAGCGTATTGAAGAATAAAACGGGAATAACGGCATTCCCATTTAACGACATTTTCTTATTGACCTCGTAACAACCTAACAAGAAGGCGGAGAGGAAGGCTAGAGCTAACCACATGTTTAATCCTCCACTGGAAAGAGTTCTTCCGGGTACGTGACGTCTACCAAGAACAGGGCGTGTCCCGGCACGGAGGTTCCGGCCTTGCAACGATCCTTTGCCTCAATCACGTTTCGGAAGCCGTCTATCGTTAAACGTCCTCTTCCGACTTCCAATAAAGTACCAACGATCGCACGCACCATATTACGAAGGAAACGGTCTGCACGGATCGTAAACACCCAAGTATCCCCTTCTTGCGTCCAACCCGCATGTTGGATATGGCAATTATTCGTCTTTACATCCGTATGCAACTTACTGAAACTCGTAAAATCGATATAATCGAATAAGACCTTACACGCCTCGTTCATCGCCTCGAAATCCAAACGACCGGGAAGCTTATAAACCAGCTCGTAATTAAACGGATCTTTCCTGGTCGTAATATAATATTTATAGGTTCGTGAAGTGGCGTCGAAGCGGGCATGCGCTTCCGGTACGACAGGCACGATCTTATAAACGGCGATATCTTTAGACAGCAGCCTATTTAATTTTTCCGCAAGGAAAGCCAAATCCTCGATCGGTCCTTCCCAATCAAAATGGGCGATCATTAAGCGGGCATGTACACCGGCATCGGTACGGCCGGCCCCCACAATAGGCACGGGCTTACGCATCAAGATGGCCAAGGCCTCCTCTATAGATTGCTGCACCGTCATACCATTCGGCTGGATCTGCCAACCCCGAAAATTCTTTCCGTTATACCCCAGATATATAAAATATCGTCTCACGCTTATACTCTTTACTTTATCTTTTCTAAAATATGGCACAAAGGTACAGAAATCCAGCCAAGCCGTTGCCTGAATGGACTAAAAAGTTTAATTTTGCATCTTTAACAGCTTCACTTCAAAACTATCTGACATGTTTGAAACATTACTTCAGTCTTCTTATTTTGCCCTGTTCCTGATCATAGCGCTTGGATTCATGCTAGGCCGGATACAGATCAAAGGTCTTTCGCTAGATGTATCGGCAGTTATTTTCATCGCCCTGTTATTCGGTCATTTTGGGGTTATCATACCCAAGGAATTAGGGAATATGGGGTTGGTGTTATTCATCTTTACCATTGGTATCCAAGCGGGCCCCGGATTTTTCGACTCCTTCCGTTCCAAAGGCAAGACACTCATTATCCTGACGTTATTAATTGTCGGTTCGGCATGCCTGACAGGAATCTTATTCAAGTATATCTTGGATATCGATACCCCGAGTATCGTCGGTCTGATCGCCGGGGCATTGACGAGTACGCCCGGTTTGGCGGTAGCGATCGACTCCACGCAATCATCCGCCGCATCCATCGCCTATGGTATCGCTTATCCGTTCGGCGTAATCGGTGTGATCCTTTTCGTGAAGCTATTGCCAAAAATGCTTCGCAAGGATTTGATAGCCGAGGCTAAAGTGCTGGAAACCCAAAGGAAAAGCCAATATCCTACATTACATACCGCCGCATTTAAAGTCACGAATAAAAACATCTGCGGAAAGAGTTTGGCTCAATTGCAGGTACGGGCCATGACCGGAGCGGTAGTCTCCCGTATAAAACACGACAATGTCATATCTATGCCAACTCCCCATACCACGCTTAACGAAGGAGATTTACTGAAGGCCGTAGGTAACGACAAAGCCTTGGAGCAACTGACATTATTGTTGGGAGAACGTATCGAGGGAGATCTGCCGTTAAGTGGCGGACAGACCTTGCAATCCCTGTTACTGACCAATAAGAGCATTATCAATAAATCGCTAGGCCATTTAAATTTACAAGGAACTTTCGGTTGTACGGTAACCCGTGTACGTCGAAGCGGAATCGACCTTTCCCCGGAACCTAATTTAGTGTTGAAGTTTGGAGATAAGTTGATGGTCGCCGGCGAGAAAGAAAGCGTAAATGAACTCGCCCAATTCATTGGCAATGACGAGAAACGTCTTTCAGATACGGACTTTTTCCCGATCGCTATGGGTATCGTATTAGGCGTATTGTTTGGAAAATTAAATATATCCTTCTCGGATTCTTTCTCATTCTCTCCGGGACTGACCGGCGGTATCCTTATGGTTGCCTTGGTATTAAGCGCCATCGGAAAAACAGGCCCGATCATTTGGTCTATGTCCGGCTCCGCTAATAACCTGCTTCGCCAATTGGGGTTATTACTATTCCTCTCCGAAGTAGGGACATCTGCCGGTGTAAACCTAGTTTCCACTTTCCAATCAAGCGGTTTAACGTTATTCGGAGTCGGTATCGCTATAACAATGATCCCTATGATCGTAGCTGTATTAGCCGGATATTATTTCTTTAAGATCAACATTCTCGATTTAGTCGGAACAATCGCCGGCGGTATGACCAGTACCCCGGGGCTTGCCGCCGCGGATTCCATGACAGACAGCCCAGCCCCAAGCGTGGCTTATGCGACAGTTTATCCGATAGCGATGGTATTCCTGATCTTGTTTATACAGATGATAGCGAATTTGATTGTCTAAATCTTTATTTATTGAAAAACACAGAATATGAGAAGAAAGAACATGAAAAAAACTGCGGCTTTATTCCTCTTAAGTGTCGGTATAAACTGCATGACCGCACAAGACATCGTGCCTGTGTATGAGTTTGACATCGATGTACAGAATGTAGGTGCGCCTATCCAATCAACTATGTATGGAATCTTCTTCGAGGATATCAATTTCGGGGCAGATGGAGGATTGTATGCGGAACTAATCAAGAACCGCTCCTTCGAGTTTGAGAATCCATGGGGAGGTTGGGAACCTTTCGGTGATGTAAGCATAGCTGAAAAGAATCCCTGTTTCGACAAAAACCCCCATTACGCACACCTGACTTATGCCGGACAAATCACCGGAACCGGTCTGGAGAACGAAGGCTTCAAAGGTATCGGTATAAAAGCTAATGAAAATTACGACTTTTCCTTATATGCCCGTACCGAGACCAATAACCCGATCAAACTACGTATCGAATTGGTAAATAGAGATAACGATATTTATGAGACACAACACCTAGAGATAAAAGGAAAAGACTGGAAGAAATATTCCGTTATCTTGTCTCCCAAAGCGACCGAGGCTAAATCACGCCTACGCATCACGATGGAAACGGCAGGTACCTTGGATCTGGAACATATCTCCCTTTTTCCGCAAAAGACATTCAACAATCGCACGAACGGCCTACGCCGCGATCTAGCACAAGCGTTGAAAGATCTAAAGCCGGGAATCTTTCGTTTTCCGGGTGGATGTATCGTTGAGGGTACAACCATCGCCACACGCTACCAATGGAAAAATACGGTAGGCCCCGTAGAGAACCGGCCTATCAATATCAACCGGTGGAATTATACATTTCCTCACAAGAAATTCCCGGATTATTATCAATCTTACGGTTTGGGATTCTTTGAGTATTTCCAATTAAGCGAAGATATCGGAGCCGAGCCCTTGCCTGTGTTGAATTGCGGGCTGTCATGCCAGTTTGAGAATGAGGACATGGACCAGCATGTGCCAGTAGATAAATTACAACCTTATATAGACGATGCCTTGGACTTAATCGAATTCGCCAATGGCCCGGTTACCTCCCAATGGGGCAAAATGCGTGCAGATATGGGGCATCCGGCTTCTTTTAATCTGAAATTTATCGCTATCGGTAACGAGCAATGGGGACCGCTATATCCCGAACGCCTCGAGCCGTTCGTGAAAGCCATCCGAGCTAAATATCCGGAGATCAAAATCATTGGTAGTTCCGGTCCTAATTCGGAAGGAAAAGATTTCGAATATCTATGGCCGGAGATGAAACGCTTAAAAGTAGATCTGGTGGATGAACATTTCTATCGCTCACCTGAATGGTTCCTAAATAGTGCCAAACGATATGATTCGTATGATCGGCAAGGTCCCAAAGTGTTCGCCGGTGAATATGCTTGCCACCCGACTAACCGGGAGAATAGCTTCCTGACCGCATTATGCGAGGCTGCGTTTATGACCGGTCTTGAACGGAATGCCGACGTGGTTGAATTATGCACATACGCCCCTTTATTCGCACATGTCGATGCGTGGCAATGGCGCCCGGACTTAATCTGGTTCGACAACCTAAACATCGTGAAAACTCCTAACTACTATGTACAACAATTATACGGGCACAATGCTGGAACAAACGTATTGCCCCTGACGATGAACAAAGAAGCCGTTACCGGGCAAAGCGAGCTATTCGCCACAGCCGCTTTCGACAAAGGCACAAACGAGTTCATCATCAAAATCGTCAATACCAGCATCCAGAGCAAAAAGATCCAATTAAACCTAAACGGAATCTCATCCGGCAAGCATAAAGGAAAGTTGACAGTCTTACATGCCTCAGACCTAGAAGCGAAGAATACATTGGGTAAACCGGAAACAGTCATACCCATTGAATCAGCGGTGGAACTAGAGGCTCCCGTTACTGAAGTCTCCATCCAACCATTAAGTTTCTTAGTCTATAGGATATCGCTATAATCTATCATACATACGAAAGTTATGAATATTGAAGAGTTTAGGGAATATTGCCTTTCGTTGAAAGGTGTTTATGAAAAAATGCCTTTCACGAATGTTCCTGATAAATACAGTCGGGACGTTCTTTGCTTTTATGTAGGAAGTAAATGGTTCTGCTTCGTAAATATCGAAGTATTTGATTTTTGCTGTATCAAATGTGACCCGAATGAATCGGGAGAGTTGCAAGCTCGATACTCTGGCATAACACCCGGTTGGCATATGAATAAAAAATACTGGATTAGTGTCTATTTTAATCAAGATGTACCCGACAACAAGATCAAAGAGCTTATAAAACAATCCTACGATATCGTATATCAATCTCTTCCTAAAAAGGAAAAAGGGATGTAGATTTTAGCGCAGTTACTCCGTTTATTTTCCATTTGAGAAGGACGTTTGAAAGATTATACGTACATTTGTGAATTCACCTAAACAGCTTAAATATGATGCAGACGAATTTACAATTGGACCTTGCCTTCAACTATCTGGAAAATACCGGAACCAACATCTTCCTTACCGGAAAAGCGGGAACAGGAAAGACCACATTCTTGAAAAAACTTAAAGAGACTTCCCCAAAACGGATGATTGTGGTAGCACCTACCGGAGTGGCGGCGATTAACGCAGGAGGGGTAACCATTCACTCCTTCTTTCAGCTACCTTTCGGACCGTATATACCGGGTAGCGAAATGGCCTCCGGGCAAAATAAATCCTATTCTCATAAATTCAGCCGGGATAAGATCAATATCATCCGTAGTATGGACCTGCTCGTTATTGATGAGGTCAGTATGGTACGTGCCGATTTGCTGGATGCTATCAGTGATATGCTACGTCGTTATCGGGATAGGAATAAACCCTTTGGGGGCGTTCAATTATTATTGATCGGAGATTTACAACAATTAGCCCCCGTAGCGAAGGAGGACGAATGGAATTTGTTGAGAGAACATTACGCCTCTCCCTTCTTTTTTGACAGTAAGGCTCTTTCCGAAAGTGATTATCTTTGCATCGAATTAACTCAAGTATATCGCCAAGCGGACGATACGTTCGTACGCTTATTGAACAATATCCGGGAAAACCGCTTCGACGAGAATACGCTACACACCTTAAACCAACGTTATATCCCTAATTTTAAACCAAATGACAAAGCAGGTTATATCACGCTGACAACCCATAATTATCAAGCCCAGCAAATCAATAACCGGAAGTTGCAAGAATTACCCGGCCCGGCTTATACGTACAAGGCGGAGATCAAGGATGACTTTCCAGCTTACTCCTACCCGACCGACGAGGTATTGGAGCTAAAGCAAGACGCTCAAGTCATGTTCGTAAAAAACGACTCTTCCGGCGAAAGGCGATATTATAACGGAAAGATCGGCCGAATTGTCTTCATCAGCCCGAGCAAGATTATCGTATCCGACGAATTAGGAAACGATATCACCGTAGACCGGGAGACATGGACAAACGTGAAATATACGATCGACGAGAACACGAAGGATATCACGAAGACAATCGCCGGCTCTTTCAGCCAATACCCACTGAAAACCGCTTGGGCGATCACGATCCATAAAAGCCAAGGCTTGACTTTCGAGCATGCTATCATCGACGCATCCGCCGCCTTCTCACACGGACAAGTCTACGTTGCCTTGAGCCGTTGCAAGACATTGGAAGGAATGGTATTAAGTAGCCCGATCACTCGAAACGCCATGATTAGCGATGAGAAGATATTAAGTTATACCTCTTCCCTCTCGGAGCGTCAACCGTGTGAAGACCAACTGCGTCAAGCCCAACAACAGTATTATTTAAGATTGGCAACCGAGCTATTCGACTTCAATCTCGTACAACAAAAGTTGCAATATACATCTTACGCGGCATACACCCATCTGCAAAAACTATATCCGGAATTAAGCAACCAATATCCCCGGGTACGGGATTATTTCCGTTCGGATATAGTAGAAGTAGGCGAACGTTTCTGCCAGCAACTCACCCGTATGATCTCCAGCACGAATCTCTATGATACGGACGAGCATATACAAGACCGCATCCGAAAAGGTTGCGCTTACTTTCTGGAAAAGATCGAGACCTATTGCCTCCCTTTGATAGAGGCTTCCGATGTAGAGATCGACAATAAAGAGGCCCGTAAGGCATTTACATCCGCATTAAAAGCTTTCAGCGATGAGCTTACGATCAAGGTCGCTACATTAAAAGCCTGCCAAGATGGTTTTCGTCTCATCGACTATCTATCCGCCAAGGCTAAAGCGAACATTGAGGAGTCGGCTGTTGCCAGCAAGCGGAAATCGACGCGGAAATCGACGGAAGCGGAAAAGATCCCCGTCTCCACGGATGTCTTACATCCTGAGCTATATGCCCGTTTGAAACAATGGAGATACGAGCTTGCCGTAGAAAAGGAGTTGCCTCCTTACACGATCTTGCAACAGAAAGCCTTAATTGGCGTTTGCAACACTTTGCCCACGAACTCGAAAGAACTGTTGAAGATACCCGGAATCGGCAAAAAGATCATAGAGAACTACGGTGAGACCCTATTAGAAATCGTATCTTCCTACTCACCTTCCACGCATGGGAACGGGCTGTGAGATACGGAGACAACTCACGATAGCGGCGACTAAAGCGAAACCGACCGCTACATACATACAAACCGGCATACTATCGGTCGCAGAGGTAACACTAAAGATCAAAGCGACAAATGTCGTCCCCAGCGTTTGCCCCAACAGTCGTGCCGTACCTTGCATACCGTTCGCCCCGCCACTCCGGGAACGAGGGGCGGCCGATATCATCGTGCTATTATTCGGTGTCTGGAACAGGCCGAAACCCATACCGCAAAGCATCAATCGCCAAGCGATATCCATATTGGTGGGTTGCCCCGGCAATAAAGCCAATAGAAGAAGTCCGGTCGCATACACCACCATTCCGATACCGCCTAACAATCCGGGATGATATTTCTCGATCAGCCTCCCGGCTACCGGAGCGGTCAAGATCGTCGCTACCGGCCAAGGAGTCAACAGCAGCCCCGTCTCCACCTCATTTCTTCCGGCTACATTTTGCAAATAAAAGGGTAATGATACCATCGCCAACAACTGTGCCGTAAATGAAGTAATCGAGGATAATACGGACAAGGCGAATATCGGAATCCGCATCAAGTCCAATGGCAATATCGGAACCTCCTGCCGTAGTTGCCTGCGGATAAAAAATGTTCCGATCACCAATAGAAGAAGAACCTGTAAAGCGATCATTCTCCAGTTCTCATGATGGGCGATGCCTTCCAACGAATAAATCAGCAATCCGAAAGTCAGGGCATTTGAGATTCCACCGATCTTATCAAACTTTCGTTTCGGCCCATCCTTGCAAGGATTTTGAGGCAAAAGAAAATAACCCGTTATAATCGCGCAAATCCCTAAAGGTACGTTGATAGCGAACAACCAATTCCAAGAAGCGACTGATAAGATAGCGCCCGCCAACGACGGCCCGGCAGCAATCGATACCGCCACGACCATGGCATTGATACTCATTCCCCGCCCTATATATTGAGGAGGATAAATAATACGAAGTAAAGCGGTCGTCACGCTCATAATAGCCGAGGCTCCGATCCCTTGCAATATTCTCGCGACCGTCAACATGGCGAAAGACGAGGATAAGGCACAAAATAATGACGTTGAGCAGAATATTGTCGTCCCGATCAAGAAAATCCGCTTATATCCATAAATATCTCCCAAAGCGGAGAATGATAAAAGAGACATCGTAATCGTCAGCTGATAAGCGTTGACAATCCAAATCGTGGTGGAAGGGGATGTCCCGAATTCACGGGACAAGGTAGGAAGCGCCACGTTGACAATCGTGCCGTCCAACACGGACATGATCAATGCCAACGCAACCGCTATTACTGCCCAATAGCGCCTCGGTATAAATCGTATCATACTACATTATTTCTTCAAATCGAAACCCAGCATCATGCCATCGTACTCACTCGCCAACTTATTGATGGCTTTCAAGGTCGTATTGCTAGATATAGAAGAAACCGTGCTCAAGAACTTCAGTAATTTATCCGCGTTAAAAAGCAATGTCAACTCATTACCAGAAAGGATGACATGGGCGGTAAGCGTAGAAACGGTCAGCTTCTTATTACCCACCGTATACCGTAACGTCACCGTTTTATCTTCCGGACTCACCGAGTAAGTACCTTTCAGGCTTCCCCTTTTCAATGCGCTCGTAAACGTACTATCCGAATTAAAGACATAATTAAATACACCTTCCACGATACCTACTTTCGCGCAATATTCCTTCATTTTCTTCTCTGCCTCGGTAGCCGCCAAGCTTCCCGCTACATTCTTCAAGGCATTATCACCTTCCAGTTGCAGGGCAGGGTTCACATACATCCAAGTTCCCAGTAAATTCTCGAAAGTCACGGCTTTCCCTCCGGTGACAGAAGTCACGGCGTTCTTTACGGCAGATGAATTTAAGATATCTTTCAAGGACTGTCCCTTCATGTTTCTGGGAATCAACAAAAGGCCGCATACGGCCATCCACATACATAGTAACTTTTTCATCTCTTTGTTTTTTACTCAATTAGAAAAATCGGCCAAAGATACGAATATTATTCATACATTTGTTTTAAATAACTTTATACAAACATACCATGAGAAAGCAAGTCGTACGTATTTGTATGTTACTGGCCTGCGCCTTTGGCTTTATGCAAGGGCAAGCCAGCATCCAGCCTTCTATCGTAAAAGCTACGATTGACGAGCTAATAGCCAAGGACGCTAAGAATCAAGCAGGAATCACGAAGGGTGTCGAGCAAGTAGCCCGCCTCTGGCAAACCTCCGATGGGGATGAGCAAGCGTTTCAAACCTTCTGCCGGGAGAATTATCTATCCGATCCCGCCGAAAAAGACCAAGTTTTCCTCAAGATCAGCGAGTATCTTGAAGGTATCAATGGCAATTTCAACGAGATGGTACTCTGTCTGCAACGAAATTTGAACCTAGATACCGGACCTCTACACGCCATCGACGAGAAATTCGGTTCCTACAGCCCCAGTTCCCACCTAATGGACGATCTATACGCCAACAAGATCGGCTTCATCATCGCCCTCAACTTTCCCCAACTTACTCTCAAGGAGAAAGAGGCGTTAGGGAATGACCGTAAAGCATGGGCCTACGCCCGGCTAGGCGATATGTTTACGGAACGGATACCGGCGGAAGTAAAGCAAGCCGCCGCAGATACGGAAAGTGACGCGGATATTTACATAGCGGATTATAATATCTATATGGGGCATTTACTAACTCCTAAAGGAAAAACCATTTTCCCCTCCGACATGCGCTTACTTTGCCATTGGAACCTTCGCGACGAGATCAAGGCCAATTATAACAAAGGAAAAGAGGGATTGGAAAAACAACGGATGGTATATGAGATCATGAAGCGAATCATCTCGCAAGAAATCCCGAAAGAGGTGATCAACTCGGATCGTTACGAATGGAACCCGTACGCCAATACGTTATCCCAAGCTGGAAATGAACTAGAAGGTACCCCTGAAAGCCCGGCCCGCTATCAGAAAATGTTGAATAACTTCAACGCCATGCAGCGTATAGACAAATATACGGGAAACACCTATATAGACCGTAAGTTCACGGAAGATATGGAAATAGATGTCAACGATGTAGAAGCCCTGTTCGATCAGTTCCTTTCCGCCCCCGAACTAAAGGAAGTGGGGAAAATCATCTCCAAACGCCTCGGACGCAAACTGGAAGCCTACGATATATGGTACGATGGCTTCAAGGCCCGTAGCAATCTGGACGAGAACAAGCTAAACGAGCAAACCCGTACCCTGTATCCCGATGCGGTAACGATGGAAAAGAAGCTACCGGAAATATTACAGAAACTAGGATTCAGCCCCGATCGTGCCCAATATCTAGCGGATAAGATCGCAGTCGATCCCGCCCGTGGTTCCGGTCATGCGTGGGGAGCCTCCATGAAAGACCAGCGTTCCCGTTTACGTACCCGTATCCCTTCACAAGGGATGGATTACAAAGGATATAATATCGCCATCCACGAGTTCGGACATAACGTAGAGCAAACGATCTCATTATATGATGTCGATTATTATATGCTCAACGGAGTTCCCAATACGGCTTTCACCGAAGCGCTGGCCTTTGTCTTCCAGAAAAGAGACCTTGAGTTACTGGGCATAAAAGACGAGAATCCGGAAAAAGAAAAGATGGATATCTTGGATAAGATATGGAGCATGTATGAGATTTGCGGTGTTTCCATGCTGGATATCTCCGTATGGAAATGGATGTACGCACATCCTAACGCTACCGCCGGGGAATTGCAGGAGGCCGTGATCCGTCTTTCCAAGGAAATCTGGAATAAGTATTACGCTCCGGTATTCGGTGTAAAAGACGAGACCGTTCTAGCGATTTACTCCCATATGATCGGTTATCCGCTCTACCTTTCCGCCTACGCTTTCGGACAGATTATCGAGTTCCAGCTAGAGAACTACCTCAATGGCAAGGATTTCGCGAATGAGGTTAGCCGGATATTCAAGCAAGGCCGCCTCACCCCGAATGTGTGGATCAAGCAAGCTACCGGCAACGATCTTACCGTAGATCCGATGTTGGAAGCGCTTCGTAAGGTATTAAAAGACTAAACTACAGACCAAAAGAAAAGCCATCCCGATACCGAGATGGCTTTCTTTATTTATATCAAGAAACTTCCGATTATAACTTGTCGTTAGAACCAAGAACGTTGATGATCTTGTGTTTGTAAAGTTTCTCCATGTTATCACGAGCCGGGCCCAGATATTTACGAGGATCGAATTCAGCCGGTTTCTCAGCGAAAGTCTTGCGGATAGCGGCAGTCATCGCCAAACGAGAGTCTGAGTCGATATTGATCTTACATACAGAAGATTTAGCAGCCTTACGCAACCACTCTTCAGGAATACCGATAGCAGCCTTCAAAGCGCCACCGAATTTGTTGATAGTCTCAACCTCTTCCTGAGGAACAGAAGAAGAACCGTGAAGAACGATAGGGAATCCCGGAAGTTTCTCCATAACAGCGTCCAAAACGTCGAATGCCAATGGAGGAGGAACCATCTTACCTGTAACAGGGTCGATCGTACATTGCTCCGGAGTGAACTTATAAGCACCGTGAGAAGTACCGATTGAGATAGCCAAAGAATCGCAGCCCGTACGAGTAGCGAAGTCGATAACTTCCTCAGGATTGGTATAAGTGTGGTGGTCTGAAGAAACCTCATCCTCAACACCTGCCAATACACCAAGCTCGCCTTCTACAGTTACATCGAATTGATGAGCGTACTCAACAACTTTCTTAGTCAAAGCGATGTTCTCTTCATAAGGAAGGTGAGAACCGTCGATCATTACAGATGAGAAGCCAGAGTCGATACAGCTCTTGCAAGTCTCAAACGTATCACCATGGTCTAAGTGAAGAACGATCTGAGGATTCGGGCAACCTAATTCCTTAGCATATTCAACAGCACCCTGTGCCATGTAACGAAGCAAAGTAGCGTTTGCGTACTGGCGAGCGCCCTTTGAAACTTGCAAAATAACCGGAGATTTTGTCTCTACAGCAGCCTTGATGATAGCCTGCATCTGTTCCATGTTATTGAAGTTGAAAGCAGGGATAGCATATCCGCCCTTGATAGCCTTAGCGAACATTTCTTTTGTGTTCACCAAGCCCAAATCTTTGTAATTTACCATAGTTGTTATTATGTTATTACGTTAATGATTAAAAACTTGCACAAAGATAATCAAGATTCACGACAAATGATGCTTCAAAGCATATAAAATAACACAAAATCAACGCCCTTGAAAAAAATAATACGATTTTCTTTGTTTGTTTGTGGCAAACCCTTACCTTTGCAAGCCAAAATACCGGTTACCAAATATATACAGAGTATAAATTAAAATAGATAATAAAGCAATGAAAAAAGGTATTCATCCTGAAAATTATCGTCCTGTAGTATTTAAGGACATGTCAAACGATGATGTATTCATCACTCGTTCTACTATTAACGCAAAAGAGACGATCGAGATCGACGGCGTAACTTATCCGTTGGTAAAGGTCGAGATCTCTAACACTTCTCACCCGTTCTACACTGGTAAGTCTAAGTTGGTCGATACAGCCGGACGTGTTGATAAGTTCATGAGCCGTTATGGTAACCGTAACAAGAAATAAGATTTCTTTCTTTAAGAAATAAAAAAAGGTCACGATTTGTATCGTGGCCTTTTTTTGTATCTTTGCCGGAGTTAACATAATGAAATATCATGGCAAAAACGAAAGAACAATTACTAAACATCTTGGATCAGTTCCAGTTGGACGAGAAAGTAGTTTCCGCTGAACCATTCGGAAACGGACACATTAATGATACATTGAAAGTGACCAACGAGAAAGGGGAGATCAAATACGTGCTACAGCGTATCAACCATTTAATCTTCACCAATGTGGATATGCTGCAAAATAACATCCATGTGGTTACCACTCATATCCGCAAAAAGCTGGAGGAAAAAGGTGAAACGGATATCGACCGTAAGGTATTAACCTTCTTGCCGACTAAAGACGGGAAAAAATATTATTTCGATGGAGATAGTTATTGGCGGGTATGCCTATTCATCCCTCGCAGCAAAAGCTATGAGGAAGTAACTCCTGAGCTTTCTTATGAGGCTGGCAAAGCGTTCGGTGATTTCCAGACCATGTTGTCCGATATACCCGAGGGTACGCTGGGCGAGACCATCCCGGATTTCCATAATATGGAGTTCCGCTTGCGACAATTCCATGAGGCTGTAGCCGCTAATCCGGCAGGCCGGTTGGAAGAAGTGAAAGATTTGGTAGAGGAGATCGAGAAACGTGCCGAAGCGATGTGCATTCAAGAACGCCTGTACCGTGAGGGCCAATTGAAGAAACGCACGAACCATTGCGATACAAAAGTTAACAATATGATGTTTGACGCTGATAGCGACAAGGTGCTTTGCGTGATCGACTTGGACACCGTGATGCCGGGCTTCGTCCTTTCCGATATCGGCGACTTTATCCGTACCGGAGCCAATACGGGTGCCGAGGACGATGAGAATCTGGATAACGTAAACGTTAATATGGAGATATTCAAAGCCTATACCCGTGGATATATGGAAAAAGCCAAGGCGTTCTTAACTCCTACCGAGATCAAATTGCTACCTTACGGTGGACGCTTATTGACTTATATGCAGACCGTTCGTTTCTTAACCGATTATATCAACGGCGATACCTATTACAAGATCCATAGCCCGAAACATAACTTAATCCGTACGAAAGCCCAATTCAAGCTACTTCAAAGCCTGGAAGCCCATGCGGAAGAGATGGATCAGTTCATGAATCAATGGTTATAATATAAAGTAACTAAGGAATATAAAAACGGGCGGGGTGACTCATCGATTCATCCCGCCCATTCTTTTTATTTCGTCCAATAATCCAACACCGTAACCGCCGATGCCTTCCCTCCTAACACCTTGCCAAATGCTTTATGCGCCGGATGTACCAAATAGGCGTCCCGATCCGCATCCGAATGAAAAGTCAAGAAAAAGCAATGAGTCAAGCCATGTTGCAATCCCTCCGGACTACAATCCGTTCCCCACTCATATCCTTTGATCAAGTCGATTTGAGAAGGCAACTTACAAAAGGCATCCTCAACCTCTTTCACCTGCGCCTCGGACACATCCGGCTTAAAACCGAACATAACAACATGGCGAAGAACTTTCTCCGGCTTTTGATCACTCGAATAGCTTACCATTAATACAGAAAATACGATAATCGCAAGGATAAATAATACAGATACTACTTTCTTCATGATATTCAAGATTAGATTTCTATTGCATTTATACGGCCCAAAGATAGTATAAAATCCAGTACAGCTTGCCCAAAACCTCCGTATCCTTTAGTCCTTTCCATCCTTATCTTTAGACTTTTCCTCTAGAGACATCCATCATCTATCAACTGTTGGACGATCATGCAACGACTGGTAGAAGATCGTGCAACAGTTGGTAGATGATCATGCAACGGCTGTTGCATGATGAATACAAGCAGACAAAAAGGCTAACACCTGTAAGGATACAGCCTTAGCCTACAAGGGAAAAACCTCAAACCATAAAGGGATTATTTCAACTAAACCAAATCTTAAACCTTGTCAATCCATCCGCGTAAGAGCGGAGAGAGAATCGGCAATCATGTTTTAACAGCACCTCACGGATAAAGATCAAGCCGATACCTTGTCCGTTCGGTTTCGTAGAGAAGAACGGGCTGAACAGTTTCGTTTCCGTTTCCTTGTCGATGCCCTTGCCCGTATCGGCTATCTCCAAGCAGGTAGGACGCACTGTCGTCCGGATATAGATCTTTCCGTCCCGGTCGATGGATTCGGCGGCATTCTTGATAATATTGACCAAGACTTGCTCGAATAATGAATTATCCAAATTCACGACTGGAGATTCCTCGCTCAGATCCATAACAATCTCGATATTCCGGTTCTGGCAAACTGTCTCCATAAAGCGTTTACAAGCGGACACCACTTGGTTCAATTCTTGCGGACGACTTTGGGGTTCGGGTATACGCACCACATCGGCGAAATTGGTGATGAAATGGCTCATGCTATAGCAGCGTTCTATGGAGACCCGCAAAACCTCGCAGACATCCTCCATATCTTCCATCCCGCTGAAAGTAGACTCCAACGTATCCAAGGTAGAGGTGATACCCGCAGTCGTATTATTCACCTCATGAGAGATCATACGTATCACTTTCTCATACGCTTTCTTCTCGGCCTTGAACACCTCTTGGGTCAACGTCTCTATCAAATAAAACGGGTGGTGAAAGCCTCGGTCCACAAATGAGGAATGCGTACATTTATAAATATTAGCGTCGTTCAACCGAACGGTTTGCGCTTGATACATCGGAACCCGTACCAATTCTTCCGCCAAGGGAGAATCTAGTTGAAGAAAACGTTTTCCCACCATATCCTCCGAGCTTTGCGCGCCAAACAATTTACATGCGGCCGGGTTCATGGATAGAATCTCCTCATCCAAGTTCAAGATGATCACTCCCATCGGAGAGGCGTTGACCAGCAAGTCCAAGAAATGGTTTTGCTCCCGGAGGTGCAAACGCTCATTCTTCAACTGCTCCATCATCTTATTAAACACATCGACCACCCGGTCCGCCTCCGTTTGCCCGACCTTTCCCAAGCGGGAACTAAAGTCTTGCTCTTTCAACAGCTCCATACCGTTACCGATGATATGCAAGGGCTTTATGATACGGCGATAAAAGACAAATAAATAGATGATCGTAAGCAAGACCAAGGCTTCTACCGCGAAAAACATCCGGATAGAAGACGTATAAAAGACATAATAAGTCACCACCGCCAATATAGTCAACAGCAGCGTCGTCAATATCCAGAATAGTCCTTTCAGCCTCATCCTTGCCTCTTCTTATTTATCGATCGGGATTCCGTATTTCTCTAATCTCCGGTACAAGGCGGCACGACTGATTCCCAACGCCGTAGCGACATGCGATAAATTACCTCCATGCGCTTCCAAGGAGCGTAAGATGGTTTGCTTCTCCAACTCATCCAAGGTCAAGCCCTCCAAAGAAGGCGGAATCGTCGATTTAGCACCGGATGTATTCATGCAATGAACCTCGAAATCAGCGGTATCCAAAAGCGTCTTACCCGACACAAGGATCATCCGCTCCACCAAGTTCTTCAACTCACGGATATTACCGGGAAAAGGGAGACGGCTTAAATAGGTCTGGGCATCCGATGAGAACTCCACCCTCGGTAGCCCATTGATCTCCGATTGCTTATCCGCGAAATACCGGGCCAGCAATGGGATATCCTCCCTTCGCTCACGTAAGGCGGGTAAATGCACCGTGATCAAATTGATCCGGTAAAAAAGATCCTCACGGAACGTACGGTCCGCCACCATCGATCGTAAATCCCGGTTTGTAGCGCTTACGACCCGTATATCCACCTTCCGGGGGCGGCTATCCCCCAAGACCTCAAAGGTCTGGTCTTGCAATACCCGAAGCAGCTTTACTTGGCAAGACAGTTCCAAATCGCCGATCTCATCCAAGAAGATCGTGCCTTTGTTCGCCATCTCGAAACGCCCTACCCGATCCATGTACGCATCCGTAAAAGCCCCCTTCTTATGTCCGAACATCTCGCTCTCAAAAAGACTTTGGGAAAGTCCGCCTAAGTTTACCTTTACGAAAGCCTCTTTCGACCGGGGGCTATTCGCATGGATCGCTTCCGCTATCAGCTCTTTACCCGTACCGCTCTCGCCGGTAATCAAAACAGAGGCGTTTGTCGGAGCGATACGCGAGACCGTCCCCAAGACATCCATCAAAGCGGCACTTTGCCCCACGATCTTATCAAAATGAAATTTATGATCGGCATCCGAACGGTTCAAGGGAGCGTTTGCCTCCTTCTTCTGCTCGCTCAGTTCCAAGGCGGTCCGGATCGATTTTAATAATACCAAGTTATTCCAAGGCTTCGTGATAAAATCGAAGGCTCCGGCTTGCATTCCCTGCACGGCCAAAGAGATCGATCCCCAAGCGGTCATCAAGATCACGGGTACATCAGGACGAAAGATCTTCACCTGTCTCAATAATTGAATCCCCTCCTCGCCCGTGGTAGTCAGCGTGAAGTTCATATCCATCAAGATCAGCTCCGGCGCCGTGGCACGGACTACCTCCAAGGCCTCCTTCGGCCCCGGAACCGCCTCCGGCCGGAAACCCGCACGTTTTAGCAGGAATGTAAGCGAGGAACGAACAGCCGCGTCATCATCTATTATCAGTATCATATAATCAATTTATCGTTTCACGATTTCCTCGAAATCGGCATCTAATGTACGATTATTCAAGAAATCATACAATGTTATACTACGGATGTTATAAAAATAACGCCAGTAATAATACAGTTCTTGGATATGCTTTTGCTTCGCGTCATCCTTCGAACTCTGGGCGTCATTCAAGTCTAGGATATCGATCTTTCCGATCATGAAAGTCTCGATCGAGGTCTTGTAGCGCTTTTCCGCCAACGTGTCCACCTCGGCGGCTATCTCCAATTGAGCGGCTTGATTATTGAAATTCTCCACCAAGAGGAAGATATCTTGATTAAAATCCATTTGCTCCTGACGGATCTTGGAAAGTACGACATCCCGATTCGATTCGGCTACTTTTACCTTTCCCTTCCGTTTTCCCCAGTCCAAGATAGGAATCGAAAGCCCGACCTCTACGATCTGGTTATCTTTCAACGGGTTGTAAGCTCCTCGCATGGACATATCCTTACCGGTATAACCCACGGAGGCAAACAGGTTAATACTTCGACGGTTTCCCTTGGCGGTCGCCACATCATAATCCGCTTCCAACTGGCGGCGCATGATATTCTTTGAGAATGAGTTATTTTCTTGAGCCTTCTCCAATACCGCCTGATAATCCATACGGACCCCTTCTATCGCCTCGGGAAGAACAGGCTCGATCACGTCTTGCTCGCTCATCCCTAAAAAGGAACGGAGCTTGAACATCATCGCGTTATAATTGGATTGGGCCTCAGTTAGCTTACCTTTCGCTTGCAAGGCCGACTGTTTCAAACGCATCAACTCGCTCTCCGAGATATGCCCGATCTTACGCTTCGCTACCGCTATGTCATAGAGTTTATTGGCGTTCAGCAAGTTCTGATTACAGATATCCAGATTATCTTCCGCCAACAGTAAGTTGAAGTAATTCGTGATGGTAGCGATCGTTACATTCTCCACGTTCTCCATATAAGCGGCCTTAGCCTCTTGGTAACGAACAGGCTCGATACGACGTTTCCATTTTTGGTCATTCACGCCGAAGATCGGTTGCGTCAATGTCAAACTAACAGGTACGCTCATAAACTCGTTGTAAGCGCCACTACCTAGCTGACGGGTAAAATCCAAGGAGGTATTCAAGGCGATCTTACCTCCGGTCAAGGCTATGTTCTGGGCGATAGAGATCTCTCCATTTAAGCCTAAGGCATTGTTTTGCACATAGGTATAAGAACCATCCGATTGCTGGTACTTCGAGTATTGCTTGCTATATGAAGGCAGAGTCCCCGTAAATATCACTTCCGGCAACTGATCCGCCCGATGCGTACGGAATTCCCAATAGGCCGTTCGCAACTCATTGAGCGCCACGGCAGCGTCTACGGATTGAAGCTGTGCGATCTGGATCGCTTGCCGCAGGGTTATTCGAACTTTATTCGTATTGTCTTGGGCACATACTCCCGAAATCCCCGCCCACAGACAACACATCGCTATATAGATCCTTCTCATCTTAGTATAAGTTTTTTTACCCTGCCTAAGGCAAAAGGCATGCCAAAAACATATACTATTGATAATCCGATAAATAGGAATATTTAAAGTGTTCGATAATGAACAGTGTGTTCGTTTTTGGATACTTATCTTTGAATGAGTTGATTATTGACGATCGATTTATATACCTCTTCCCGTAAAGGACGCGACACCGGGATTTTATGCTCCCCAATGATTAATAGATTTCCTTCTATCGCTTGTACATAAGAAAGATTTACGATGAAAGAGCGGTGCACTTGCATAAAAATTTGTGCCGGCAGCGTTTCCTGTATACTCTTCAACCGGAGATGAACGATCTCTTTGGAAGTGAGGGTATGGATAACAATATAGTTCTCCATGCCCTCTATAAATTGAATCTCCTTTAAATAAAGCCTTTTAAGTTGCTTCTCCGTCTTGACGAAGATATAAGCGGGCTCCTCGCTTTTCGATGTAGATTCCATCAACGCATGTGCTTTATTGACCGATTTCAGGAAACGGGAAAAAGAGATTGGTTTCAATAAATAGTCCACCACGTCAAACTCATATCCTCTCAACGCATACCGCTCGTATGCCGAGGTTATAATTACCTTAGGAGCGTTCTGAGCACTCTCCAAGAAGTCCAGTCCGGACATATCCGGCATCTCTATATCCAGAAAAAGCAAATCCGCCTGAACCGAATTCAGCATATTATTGAGTTGTATAGCGTCCTCACATTCTCCGACGATGGTCAGAAAATCAATTTTACCGATGTGTCGCCGAAGTCCTTTTCTGGCGATTGGCTCATCATCTGTTATGATACATTTTATTTCCATATTATTCCGATAAATCAATACATAATTCAACCCTAAAACGGGTACTGTCTTTTTTTATACGCAGCTCATATTTATCCGGGTACAATAGCTCCAATCGTTTTCTCAGATTGTCGATCCCAATGCCTTTCCCCTTTCTTTGTTCCAAGAAATCCGGATTGAAAGTATTGCTTACTCCAAAGCAGACCTTTGACCCCTCTTTCCGCATAGATACTTGTATCCAATACGCTTCGCCCACATATTTAAACGCATTCTCCAATAATGGAAGGAAAAGCAACGGATGTATTTTTTGTCCGGTCAATTCCGGGTCAAAGGACTCCTCGAACTGTAAGCGTTTCGTCATACGAAGTCGCTGGAATTGAATATATGTTCGCAAATAATCAATCTCCTCTTCGATCGTCACTTTCGTATTTATATCATATAATTGATAACGGAGTAAGTCCGAAAGTAACTCTACAGCCTCAATCGCTTCCTCATTTTCCTCATCAATCAAGAAATAGATCGTATTCAAGGCATTAAACAGGAAATGGGGATGGTATTGCATCTTCAGCAACTTTAATTGGGTTTCCAATTGATCTACTTTCATTTTCTCCAATTGGACGATTTTCTCCGAATAGCGTTTGGCTAATATATTATTACGGATCAAGAAATAGTATAGGAGAAAGATCGGCACAGCTACCGCATTGATCATTAACGCCTCTCCCCACCGATAGGTCGTTCCATTTATAGAATAGATCACGATATACAAGCCGATATTGAGCACGACTAAATTAAACAAGACCACCCACAGATATTCCCGGAACACCGGACGGGACCTCCGCTCTTTATTCCTATCTAAAAAAGTATTAACCAAGTAATTAAAAAACAAATAAGATAAGCTAACGCCGATCAATATAATAGCAAGGGCCTTGATACGCCCGATCCACGCATCCACTCCCAGTTCCCACATGCGGACACCATAAGCGACATCCGTAACAATCCACAGGCAACAGATCGCCAATATCGCCATTAGCAACGGACTTAGAAAATTATATTTTATCTTCATATCTGATTTCAAGCCATAAATTTATTCTTTTACTTTGATCTATGCTCATATCACAGGCACTTTTTTAATCAACGAAGTTATCGTTCCAGATAAAAACCAACAAGTAATCTTAACGAATTGCGGAATATGAAAGGTGAATATCCTGTTTGTTCGTCAGGATATGCGATAAAGGCAAAAAATACCTATATTTGCCCTCCTCAATAAGAGATGCTATAAAAATGAAGAATGACGGTTTCACATTTCGAAAGAGAGCCAGAAGCTTTAAATTCGCTTTCAACGGAATCAAGCTATTGATCACGAAGGAGCATAACGCTTGGATCCATTGTTTCGCGGCAGTTTGCGTACTTATCGCCGGAATGGTATTTGGACTTTCCCGCATGGAATGGATCGCAGTAACGATCGTGATCGGGGCGGTATTAGCTGCCGAGGCGGTCAATTCATCCATCGAGGCCCTAGCAGATTTGGTCTCCCCTGAGTATAATGAGGCTATCAAGCGAACGAAAGACTTGGCGGCGGGAGCTGTATTATTGATGGCGATAGCGGCAGCGATCGTCGGGTTTGTCATTTTTATACCTAAAATAGCAACTATATTTTAAATCTATGAGACATATCCTTTTCGCAATTACAATGCTCATGCTATGCCTGTCCGTTAACGGACAAGAATTGAAGGTGACCGGTAGCCGGAAAGCCGTACGGACCTCGGGAGACGTATTGGTGTTTATCACTCCGGTGGCGAGTCTAGCGACCGTATTGGCAACCCAAGATTGGCAAGGGCTGAAACAAGGCGTATTCACCGGGGTTACGACATTGGGCGTAACCTATGCGCTGAAATACCTAGTGAAGAAAGAGCGGCCCGACTTCAGCGATAATCATTCGTTCCCATCCATGCATACCTCCGTATCCTTTGCGGGAGCCGCTTTTATCCAAAGGCGTTATGGATGGAAATGGGGTATTCCGGCTTATGCCGTGTCTACCTACGTGGGTTGGAGCCGGGTCTTTGGTGGGACGTGGCGGCGGGAGCCGTTATCGGCGCCGGTAGCGCCTATATTTTTACCCGCCCGTTCGCGAAGAAACATAACCTGTCTATCAGCCCGGTAGCGGGAGACGGGCATTATGGGGTATATGCGTCAATGACGTTTTAACTCGCGGATTTTTGCCAAGCACGAAAACAGCCCGGCCATGTATCGCTACAAGACCGGGCTTTCAATTGTGTGTATGTGTGAAATATGTAAGTTAACTCTTATTCATAATGCAACGCCTCCGCCGGCTCCAAGCGAGCTGTCGAGCGGGCGGGATACCATACGCCACAGATGATCATCACCGCCATGACTAAGTAGGTTATAAGGAACCCCGCCACGAAACGGGCTATCGTATAATCCATATAGAATCCTTTCGTCAATTCCGACACATGAAGATTAAAACAGATCAATAAGGCCGGGATCGCGATCAATGTCAACAATAATAACCCCTCGGCAATCATGATCCCCTTTAAGCTGAAACGGGTGGAACCCAAAGCGATCCGCAAACCCATCTCCCCTTTCCGTTGTTCCGTGCGGAACCAGAACGTACCGATGATCCCCAAGAATATATTGAATAGCAAGAAGCCCATCACGGCGATCTGGTTCTGCAACTCGGATTTTACGCCGTTTCTCAATTCCATGCTATATCTCAAGTCCGAGTATGGGATGACATCCAGCAAATACAAACGGTCTATGGAGAGTTGTTTCTCCATTTGTTTCACGAAGAACTCCGGGAAATCATGATCTGCGGAAGGGTTTACCCGGACGGCGATCTTCACATGGAAATCGGTATCGTCCTCAGCGATATCCTCATCCGTCAAGGGCAGGAACAGCCAGTTACAGCTTTTCTTGAAACGGTCGGCACGGAAATCGGCGGTAACCCCACCGATCGATCGCCTATCCCCCCAGAAGGAAATCCCCTCATCCCGTTTGCCGCCTTTCTCCTGAAACTCCCTAAACAGGCCGGCGGAAAGAACAACCTGACGCCCGTTCAGCATCTCTTCCCAATCCTTCTTCTCGCCTTCCATGGGACGGAAATTAAACACCTCCAGAAAACCGGGTGTCACTTCCAGTAGCTTCACGTACTCAACATTTATAGAATCGTTCACGTCTACCTGCATGTACCGGTTCTCTCCCGTATGCGGCATGGACATCAGCCCCACGCCCACCGCCTCTACGCCCGGGCAGGTCTTGATACGGTCGATCGCCGTCAGCATGCTGCGTCCGGAAGTGACGTATCGATAGGTAGAATCCATCTCGTTCCGGCCTACCTCCTCCACACCCATCGAAATCCAA